>Ga0206679_10002036_pt1 | contig 16419 bp, 12 predicted proteins | sample M110012015metaG_FD_155464 | JGI IMG/M metagenome (GOLD analysis project Ga0206679, IMG submission 155464) | Ammonia-oxidizing marine archaeal communities from Monterey Bay, California, United States - M1 100m 12015 | ecosystem: Environmental > Aquatic > Marine > Intertidal zone | place: USA... | reverse complement strand
AGGGATTCACCTACAAGCAGCCATACTGGCTTCCCTACCGATGTCTCTACAGCCGCAACCTGGGCAATCTCTTCATGGCAGGTCGCGACATCAGCGTCAGTCACGAGGCCCTTGGCGCGGTGCGGGTGATGAAGACGACCGGCGCCATGGGAGAGATCGTTGGCATGGCAGCCGCTGTGTGCAAAGCTGAAAGCTGCAATCCACGCGAGGTCTACACCGATCACCTCCAGAAACTCCAGGAAGTCATGCGTGTTGGTGTGGGTCGAATCCACCGCCAGACCCTCAAGCCCACCGGGACCACAGAGCTGATGGGGGACACTGCCGCTGCGCGCGGGAAAATGGTGCGCTATGAAACCACCCATAAGTCCCTTGGCTACTGGCGTAGCAAGGACGACTACGTCGAGTGGGAGGTCGAAGTCACGCAGCCTGGCTTGTATGAGGTCCGGGCCCTCGTAGCTTGCATGGAAGGTGACCACGGCGGTAACTACGAGATCCGCATAGGCCAGAACTCCTCGGTCCTAGGCGGGAAGATTCAGTCAACGGGTTCCTGGACCGTCTACAAAGAACAACCGGCGGGCACGGTCACCCTCCAGCCGGGCCTTCAGCGAATCAGCGTTCACAACCGCAAGGAAGTTGGCCCTCTCATGAAGCTTCGCAGTCTGAGGCTGGTCGCGAAGTAGCGGATCCCACGCGCTATTCGCTTCGCGAGCCCTATACGAACCAGCTGCCGCCTCTTGGGTGCTGAAATTCAGCATGGCTGCACTTCGCTCTTATACGGATTACATGCGCGCGGCCGAAGGAGCGAATCGTTTTGATCCGCTCCTCCGGCCGCGCATATGCCCGAGTAGACTAAGTGTCCTGGACCCCTAGTCGCCGCTCACAACAACATCGTCCAGCAGGCTGGCTTCGTTGTTTCGATTGGCGTTGGCTCTGAAGCGAATGCGCAGATTGGGATTGCCGTCAGCTGCAGCACCCAGGCTGAATGACTGAGTCTCGTATGCCGTGGTCTTGGTGGTCTCAAGGACACTCCAACCCGATCCGTCAAACCAATCAACTGTGAGGAACTCTCCTCCATCGTAGCCGCTGGTGCCACGGGCATATGAGAGGACAATATTGGCCCTTCCCGATGCATCGATGGCGTGTTCAAGGCTTGAGGTGCGCCGCATACGAGCGCCGTAGGAGCCTGTATTGGCCGCATTTCCGTGGACTTGAATATTGCCCGTGGTAATCCAGCCTGCACTCAAGGTGCCGGATTCGAAGTCTTCGCTAAGGAGGTCAGTTGAACCTCCGCCGCCGCCACCAGCGTCAGTGGTGAAGGCCCAGGTAGAGCCGGTGGTCGTGCCCCCGGCGCCTACTGAATCCACACGCCAGAAATAACTGGAGGCCGTGGAAAGCTGGCCTGGGTTGAAGCTGGTCTGGGATTGGCTCGCCGCCAAATCTGCGGCGCTCAGATTGCTGCTGACGCCGAAGTAAATGTCGTAGGTGTCAGCACCTGCGGCAGCTTGCCAGCTCAAGCTCGGCGTGGTGGAAATCCCTGTCGCGCCGTTCGAGGGGGAGGGTCCAGTTGCTGCGTCGGGCGGATTGGTTCCACCGCCGCCTCCAGCCACCAAGTCGGGGCGGAAACTCATGATCGTGCACCTCATCCGGTTTATCTGGATCGGAGTGAACTGGTACATGCACAAGTCTTCGCTGTAGTCCATGTAGTTGGTGGTCGGGTCCGGGCTACTGCAAGTAGTTCGGGTTCCGCAGCCATAGAATGGGCTGGACTCGCTGTTGGTGTCACAAATCAGATCACCGTTGCTTGCGCAACTACCGCTATGACAGCCGCCCTGGAAGGTGTGGTAGAGCCCAAAGTAGTGGCCAACCTCATGGGTTGCTGTGCGACCTTGGTCATAGGGCGCATAGCCGGAATTCCGGCCAAAGGCCTGGTAGAAGATGCGAACCCCATCATAGCCTTGCCCAACTACGCCGCCTCCGCTGGGCAGATAGGCATAACCGAGGTTACCTCCCGCACTGTTGACGTAGATGTTCAGATAGCGAGTTGTGTCCCAGCCAATCTGGTTGTAGTAGCTGCCTTTGTCGTTGTGCCACGCGTTGCTTGCATGGCGATAGATGCCCTTGGTTGGATTGCCGCTAGGGTCTGTTGTTGCTAGATGGAATTGAATTTTTCCATTAGTGCCTGGGGATCCTGGAGTTCCCCCGATCGCGTTGAAGTCTTCGTTGAGCACTTCCATTTGGCTATATACACGGGCATCGCTGATGTTACCAACACCGTTATTGCGGTGGAGAATGTGCACTACAACGGGGATGTCGAAGATTTCGCCGCCTCCCGGATCGTATCCGCTGAGCGGGTTTGTCAGCACGTTGCTGCAATCGCTTGGGGGTGGGTTGTTCCAGCCACCAGGGCTTACGGAGCGGTCATGGGAACCGCAGCGCATTCCATGATCTAGGAAAAACTGGGACTGGTGAAACTCGGCCCAAGTCGCAAACACCTTGGTGCCGAGCTTGTCCATGGCGATGATGCTCCCATCCTTGTCTTGATAGACTTGGCGTTGGTCAGGAGCGCCGGGAAGGAGGGGGGCTTGAGCAATAGCTGCTGAAGAAATCAGAGCCGCAAGAAGCAGGGTTGCAGTAATTTTCATATGAAAAGGCTAGGTCACTTGGAGAACATTCGCTAACAACAAATTTCCTTGCAACACCGGCAACGCTTGTCTTCCACACAACTTTTTGGGAAGGGAGCATCGCCTCGAACCGGCTCAAACCTAACCCATGCAACCTCAGTGCACATGGGGTACAGATAAACCCCTAAGGGCTTATGGCAAGGCGGACAACGGATTTATTTTTCTTACCAATGGCAACATATGTGGTCATGCCTCGCCGCTCCGCCCCTTACGCAGCCGGCAGTTCCTCGGGAGAGCGCTTGGTCAGGAGGACGGCGGCGATCACCGCGCGTAGGCGGAACAGAGTGCGGGGGAGGCTGCGGCTGCGCTCAATCTTGGCCTGTGCGTTGGCCCCCATTCTTCGCCCAATCCCTCGCTCCGGGCTACGTGCTCATCCCCTGGATTCAGCAAATGGTGCTCTTTGAATCCGCTCGACCCTTGCCATCAAAGGGCAGCCGAAGAGGACTTCCATTTCATGGTTCTGGTGAGGTGATCTGGGGGTCCCGAGCCAGAGCAATTATAAGTATCTGGTCCTCGCGGCCCTGGACCTTGACCCTGACTGAGGGCAGTGTTTCGGCTGTGGAGTAGGGTCCGGTCGTTGCCGGGAGGCTATCCGGTCGGTCGAGCAGTAGGAGCACCGTCGCCGGCAGGGGGCGTGTCCATTCAAAGTCGATGGGGGGCCCGAAGAAGGGCTCCAAGAAACTGAACATGGCTGCCTGAAGAGGATCGCTGCCGGCGATGGGAGTGCCCTCTGAAACTCTCTTCCTCAAATCGGTCAGCATGACCCGCGTCGTGGGCCGTGCTGCTGGGCTGCGTTCAATCCACCTGGGCGCTAGCTCCGCCAGGGGCACTCCCACCGCGGGCAACCATGTGGCGGTCAATATAACTCCCATCAATCCTAGAGCAACCGTCCCTGATACTCGTGTCAACTTACGCCGCAGCGATGTGGGCAAGTCCGGGCTCAGCAAACCTGGCAGGAATGCCACGATCAGGGGACCGAGGGCTAGCCGTCCATCCACTGGACCTTGGCACCCCAAATAGAAAAGCACGATCAGTGGCACCACCGCAGCTAAGCGCAGGGTCGCCGCGCCTTGGACCTGTTTGCGCCGTAACTCACTCCAACTGCGCATGATCAGGAGCAGGAAAGCGAAGCCTGTCCACATCAAACCATCGATGGCGAAAAACCCCAGAGCCGAGACGTTGAGGCCTATTTCCAGGGACGAGCTGAAGTGGAGCACCCTTTCTAAACTCGCTTCTCCATCAATCAAGCCCACTAGCAAGACTGCTGGCAGTAATCCCTGGAGCACACGCCAGCGCGCGGCTGGGGGAGTCGAACCGTCTTTCTCCATGGGCCAAGCCAAGGCGCAGGCAGCACTCAAGGGCGCAAGGGGATGGATCAGAAATGACAAGCCTGAAATCCACCCCAGCAGTGTTGCGCCCGACCTGGAGCCGCGCGCCCCCGCCAATCCGGCGGCCGCAGCACTCACCCAAACCAACACCAAAAGTGCTTCCCGGTTCCAGCCCAAGGAAGCCAGCAGCACGCCTGGCAGGAACTGCAGCGCCAGCCAAGTGTTTCCCGCAACGTGCCAGTTTCTCCCCAGCATTTTGGCCAATGCGACCAAGGGAAAAAGGAGGATCGTCGTGGCCAAGATCCCCGGCAGACGCAGCATGAGTAACTGCAGTGGCCCAGTGTCTACCACCAGCCGAGCGATGAATGCGCTGAACGCATCTGCTCGGGCGAGGGGCGCGCCGCTCTGTCCGTCAGCCCAAAGAAGGGCCTCTTCCCCGCCCACGGGCCAAAAGGCCGCCCCGATCAACTTGATCAAGCTGACCAGGAGGACGAGGCGGAAGAGACGGTATTGGATCATGGGGTAGCAACGCCCGAAAAGCGGGACGCCTAGGCCGACAGCCTAAGGAAGTTTGGTAGCAGGTATTGGGAATACGGTACCAGATACAGATCTGCCCCATTCGATAGAAACCCAGCCGATGGACTGTCCCTATGAAAGCGCCCCGCAGTGCGGGGCGCTTCGTTCGTTCTGGTAGCTTCGTGAGCGACTACCCTAACAGCGTGTTCGTCTTGCCTTCCAAGAGCCCCTTCAGGCGGCTCATCACATTGCTGTGAATTTGGCAGACGCGGCTTTCGGTCAGGGAGAGCATCTCGCCGATTTCGCGCATGGTGTGGCCCACGCGGTAATACTGTTCGACGATAAAGCGTTCCTTGTGGGTGAGTGACCGCGTCATATAGCGCATCAGGTCATCCTTCTTGATCTCGCCCATGGGGTCGATGGAAGTCTTGTCCTCGAGCACATCCATTTTCTCCATGGAGCTCTCTTCATTCTGGTCTTCCCAGCGATCCGAGAGTGAGTACATGGACTTGGCGGTGGCCTTGCCAATCTCGATGGCCAACTCCGTGTGGTTCATCTCCAGGGCCTCGGCCAATTCCGCGTGGGTCGGCTCGCGGCCGTATTCGCCAGTCAGGCGTTGAAGGGTCTTGTCGATCTTGCTGGCCTTGAGGCGCACCAAGCGGGGCACCCAGTCCTGGGAGCGCAGCTGGTCTAGGATCGAGCCGCGGATGCGGGTGGTGCAATAGGTCTTGAACTTGATGCCACGGTCCGGGTCGAAGCCGCGAATCGCGTCCATCAGACCAAAGAGGCCGGCGGAGATCAGATCATCCGCTTCAATGGATTTCGGCAGGGTTTGCAGCAGGCGCTCGGCGATGTACTTGACCAGCGGGTAGTGACGCTCCATCAGTACGTTGCGCACACGCTCGAGGTCGGTCTTGTTCTCGGTCTCCCGGGCGCAGCTATAAAGGTCCCAAAGGTCCTCGGTGACGACCTCTTCGATCGAACCCTTGAGGATGGCCTTGGCCTTCTTCATGGCCGTGGCTTTGGCCTTGGGTGACAGGGGCGGCTTGGGCACGGGAATTGTCCGGTTGCCTTGGGTGGTGAAATTCGTTTTGGTGTTGGTTGCGCTCATGATTGTCTCTCTCTTTCCTTTCGGTCTCTCCCTCAGTTCTTGGGGTTTAGCCCCTTAGAATTTCTTCAAAGCGTGGCAGGGCACGTCCAATCTTGCAGCCCCTTCCAAGAAGCCCAGCTCGATGGCGAAGGCGCAGGCTACGGGGATTCCCCCAACTCGCCGAATCAGCTTCAGACTGGCTTCCATGGTTCCGCCTGTAGCAAGTAGGTCATCCACCATCAGAACTCGCTGTCCTTCAGCAGCGTCTAGGTGGATTTCGATTGTGTCCGTGCCATATTCGAGCTCGTAGCTCTCAGAAGCGGTCTCGCAGGGCAGTTTCCCAGGTTTGCGAATCGGGATGAAGCCCTTGTTGACGTGCACCGCCAGGGCAGTTCCAAAGATGAAACCACGGGATTCGATGCCGCAGACCAAATCATAGGAAGCGGGGTCCACCATCTTGGCCATGGTATGGATGGAGGCTGAGAGGCCGGCTGCATCTTTCAGCAGGGGCGTGATGTCCTTGTATATGATTCCCGGCTTTGGGAAATCGGGCACATCGCGGATCAGGGGGTCGATCAAGGTATCAGCGTTTCAGGTAGAAAAAGGGGGCCGGCATCGTCCGTAAGTAGACGGGGCCACCTTCTCTCATCGGAGGCAAGCGGGCGAGCCTTGAGCCCGGCCTTTACATTTCTTCGGGGGCAGGAACGCCCAAAAGACCTAATCCATTGCCCACAACTGCCTTACAGCTGTTTGCGAGGGCTAAACGAGCGCTGGTTACCCCCGCCTCTTGCCCCAGAACGCGACTTCGGGCGACCCAGGAGTTGATCATGCGGCAGAGGCCCAGGAGATACTGAGTGAGCAGGCTCGGCTCCGCGTCCGCCGCCGCCCGCACCAGCACCGCTGGAAAGCGTCCCAGTTCCAGGATCAGGGCCGATTCTTCGGCCACTGCTTCGAAGTCGCACCGCTCCGAGCCTTCCCCGGCTGCCTCGACCTTGCGTCTGATGGAGGCCAATCGCGCGTGGGTGTACTGTACATAGGGTCCCGTGTCGCCCTCGAATGCCAGTACCTCTTCCCAGGTGAAGGCGATGTCCTTGACTCGTTCGCGCTTGAGATCGTTGAAGACCACCGCGCCTACGCCGACCATTTCTCCCACCGCTTGGGGGTCCGGCAGATTGGCGTTCTTCTCCATGATGATCTCGGTCGCTCGGCGGGAGGCCTCGTCGAGCACGTCCTGCAGGAATACCACCTTGCCGGCGCGGGTGCTCATTTTGCCTTCCGGCAGGCGCACCATGCCAAAGTCGATGTGCTCCATGTGCGGCTCCCAATCGAGTCCCATGCGGTCGAGCACATGCTTGAGCTGGCGGAAGTGCAGTCGCTGGTCGCCGCCAACCACATATAGGCAGCGCTCGAAGGAGTAGAGCTCCCAGCGATGGAAGACCGCGGCCAAATCCCGCGTGGCATAGAGGGTCGTGCCGTCGGTCTTGCGCAGAATACAGGGAGGGAGGTTCTCGCCGAACTGCTTCAGGCTAACCACCAGCGCCCCTTCGGATACTTCGGTGATGCCGCTGTCCACTATGCGCTGGACGGTTTGTTCCAGGTGTGTCTCGTAGAACGCTTCCCCTCGCACCTCGTTGAAGGTGACCCCAAGGCGCTTGTAGACCCGGTCGAATTCCTTGAGGGACAGTGTTGTCATCTTGCGCCAAACGGCGCGTACGGGACCATCCACGCCGCTTTCTAGCTCACGGAAGGCTTCGGCAGCGGCCTCTTTGAGGCTCGGATCCCCTTCCTCTTCCTCGTGATAGCGCACATAGAGTTTCAGCAGGCTGGGTATAGGGTCGTTATCTAGATCCACGTCTCCGCCCCAGCGATCCAAGGCCGCGACTAACTTGCCGAATTGGCTGCCCCAGTCTCCGATGTGGTTGATGCCTACGGTGGTATAGCCGAGGGCATCGTGCAGGCGCTGGATTGCTGCGCCAATCACTGTGGAGCGCAGGTGTCCGACGCTCATGGGCTTGGCGATGTTCGGGGAGGATAGATCGATGACAATCGTCTTGCCCGCGCCCTGGTCGGAGTGACCATAGGTCGCGCCCGCGGCTAGGATGGACTCGATCACGCTCTTGGCCAGGCTTGGCCGGTCGATGCGGAAATTCAGGTAGGGGCCCGTGGCTTGAACTTCGATGCCTTCGAGGCGTTGGGTCAGACCCTCGGCGAGTCCTTGGGCGATGATTGGCGGTGCCTTGCGCAGGGTTTTTGCCAGGGGGAAGCAGGGGAAGGCGAAGTCTCCGAGTTCCGGATTACGCGGAGTCTCGAGTTTCAGATCGTCCCGGGCTAGGCCCGTTTCCGCGGCAAGGGCGGTGAGAATCGCATCGGTGAAGGCTTGCATGCTGGTCGGGTGCGTCGGGGCGGCTTGGATCGCAGGGATGGCCGGCGGAAGGAGCCGGTTGGGCTGGACCGATGATGAGGATACATCCCGGGCGAGGTGGGGGCCCACGCTTGCGGGGCCAAAAGTGACGAAAGGTTCGACCGGGTCAGCCGCCCCAAGCCCTCAGGCGAAGCTTTCCCATTCCTCGTTGGCCTGCTGCAACTCCATCTCCACTTCCGCGATGCAGTACTGGGTGTCGCGCAGCTTGTCGACGTTGGAGTAGACCTCTTCAGTGGTCAGGGTTTCGTTGAGCTTCTCAAGTTTGCCCTCGAGCTTCATGATTTTGGCCTCGAGCTTTTCAAGCTTCCAGGGATTGGACTTCTTGCGGGGACTTTTGTCCTTTGCCTTTCCCTTGTCTTTGCGACTTGCCGCTTGGTTCTTGGCTTCTTGATGCTTGCGGGTATCTGCCGCCTGTTGCACCTTCTTGGCACTGGCGTCATCGATCTCGGCCTGCTTGGCCGCTCGCCATGCGCTGTAGTTTCCTTCGTATTCCAGCACTCCGCCGTCGTGCACTTCCCAGGTGTGGGTCGTCAAACCATCGAGGAACTCACGGTCGTGGGAGATGCAGAGGATGGCACCTTGGAACCCGCCCAGCATTTCTTCCAACGCTGTGCGACCCGCCAAGTCCAAGTGGTTGGTGGGTTCGTCCATGGCCAGCCAACTGGGTTTTGACAACACCAGGAGCGCCAAGGCTAATCGTGCCCGTTCGCCGCCGGAAAGGGCCGTGATTACTTTGTCCACGCCATCGCCCCGGAACAGGAACAGAGCCAGGTGGCTGCGGATTTCCAGGTCGCTCATCTTCGAATGACGGCGGAGGATTTCCTCAAAAGGCGTGCTGTCCGGGCGCAGGTGACTGGTGTCCTGATCGAAGTAGGCGCACTCTTCCCCGTGCCCGCGAACCACGTCGCCGGCTAAGGGTGACAGCACCCCTGCCATGATCTTCAGCAGGGTTGTCTTCCCCGAGCCGTTGGGTCCTACCAGGCCAATGCGTTGGCCGCGGCCCAGCCGCAGATTGACGTTGGAAAGCAGCACTTTGTCCCCATAGCCAGCCTTGAGGCGTTCAATACCCATGACCTTTTCGCCTCCGCGGGCGGCCTCGGGGGCCTTGATGACCGGACGACGCACGTCGTGATTGGGGCGTTCCAGGCGCGTGATGTGTCCGAGCTTCTTAAGCCGCCCCTTGGCCTCGGCCGTGCGCTGGGAGCCCATGTGTTTTTTGATGAAGCCTTCCTCCTTCTTCAGCATTTCGCGCTGCTGCACGTAGGCCTTGAGATCCGTTTCATAGCGCTCAGACTTGAGCTCCACATACTTAGTGTAGTTTCCCGGATAAGAGTTCAATTGGCCGAACTCTAGCTCCAAGATGCGCTGCACCGAGTTGGTCAGCAGGCGCCGGTCGTGGGAAACCACCAGGATTGCGCTGTGGATTTCGCGTAGGTACTTTTCGAGCCACTCGATACCCAACAAGTCCAGGTGGTTCGTGGGCTCGTCGAGTAAGAGCAAGTCGCCTCCGCCCACCAGGGCTCGGGCCAAGCTGACACGGTTTTTCTCACCCCCGGACAGGGTGTTGGCCTTCCTGTCCCAAAGGCGCTTGGCTAAGCCAATGCCCGAGAGGACTTTTTCCACCTTGTGTTCGAGGTCCCACCCGTCGAGGGTTTCCATCTCGCCGGTCAAGCGATCGTGGTCCCGCATCAAACGATCCAGTTCCTTTCCTTCGGCGGTCCCCATTTTCTCGCCAACAACCTCAAGGGCTGCGCCCACTTTGCGCGCAGCATCCAAGCCGCATTCCACATGGGCTCGCACAACCTCGTCAGGCTCGAAGACCGGCCGCTGAGGTACGAAGGTCATGCGTGCTCCCTTGCGAATGACCACGCGCCCCCAATCTGGCGCCTCTTCCCCAGTGATCATCCGAAAGAGGGTCGTTTTGCCGCCACCATTGCGTCCGACGATGCCGACCTTTTGACCCGGGCTGATGGCCAGGGAGGTGCCGCGCAGCACCTCTTGGGGTCCAAAGTGCTTTTTGAGGTCTTCGAGTATCAGTAGGGACATGGCTGGGGCTCCGAATGGAAGCCGAGCAGTCTACTGGTCTTCGCCGCCGCCGGGCTGATCTCCATACCCCAATCGGTAGAGATCCGCCTCGGCCGCAATGGTGCCAAAAGCCGCCCAGGCTCCTCGCTCCGCCACCAGGGCCAGGGCAGCCCGCGCACCTGTCGTATCACCACCCATCTGGGTGCGCCAAGCCGCGACCCCGTAGGCCACGGTTGCGTCGGCGATTCCATCGTGACTGGCTTCGAGGGCTTTTCCCACGGAGCCGCGGCCGCTCATGATCAAGCACAGGTCCCGGTAGGACTGGTTCTCAAGTACGACCCAGCTGGCTTCCACCGGCCGCAGGGTCTTCGCCGCGGCGCCAAAATTGCCCGCACGACGTTGGGCATGGGCCAGCCAATAGCGTGTGGCCACTTCCATGTCCTGATTCCGGCAGCGCCTGAGGCACATGGTCCAGATTTCCGCGGCCTCATCTACGCGTCCTTGCAGATGCAGGCTCAGGGCCCAGTGATAGAGAATATTGGTGTGGTCGGTGCTGCGGGGCAGGTTGTATTTGTTGGGTGCTCCGTCCGGCTCGATGGAGTCCGGATAGTTTTGAGCCATCTGCCAAGCTGCGGAGAGGTCCTCTTCCGCGCGCGCGAATTCCCGCAGGGTGATCCACCGGTGCCCCCGGTGTCGCAAGAGGCGATAGGAATTGGGGTGACTCTCAAGAGCGCCGCTGTACCAATCGATCGCATCCCGATAGCGCCCGAGGTAGGCCAGCCGCCGGCCGACCCAGATCCCATTGGATTCGGTGGGGGCACTGGAGTGCTCACGGCGCGCCTCAGCCAATTGAGATTCCATGCGCTGCGCTCGCTCGGGGGCCAGTTCGGGGCGTATGAGCTCGCGGCCTAGAAGGGACGTGGCTTCAGGAGTCGGGCTGCCGGGGACCACACAGGCGGTGCCTCCCAAGAGGGCCGCTAGAATCCAGATGCTGGGGACGAGTCGCATGGCTTCTAGATTAGCCGAGTTATCCTCGATGTGTGCGTTGGAGTGCGGTTCGTTCTGTTTACAATCCCAAACCATGACCGCCCTTCCTCCCGATACCCAGAGCCAGCGAGGCAAAGTGGTCTCGATCCGGCCGACGGGCAGCGACGGGGTTGTGCTTGAGGTGCAGCCAGAGGTGGCTCTTGGCCAGCTTGGAGCCGGTCGTTTCTTCATGTTGCGGCGGAACGACCCCCGATCCCCGGCGATCCCTCGGCCCTTTTCCCTGTATCGCCAGGGCGAGAACGGAAACCTTGAGTTTCTGATCAAGGTCATCGGGCCTGGCACGGAGGCCTTGGCCGAGACTCTTCTGGGGGAGGACATCCAAGTGCTCGGCCCCCTTGGGCGCGGCTGGCCCGAAATGCCAAGCGACGGCAAGCCACTGGTCATGTTGGCTGGGGGCATTGGTTCTGCACCCTTCCATATCGCCTTGCGCGATGCCCTGCGGGGAACGCAAGGCCGGGCGGCAGTCGCTCCCGAGAAACTGCACCTGATTTATGGTGGTCGCCATCAGGGCTTGCTGTACGACATCGAACAATTTGAAGAGCTGGGTTCAGCCGTCACTGCTTGCACAGATGATGGTAGTCGCGGCTTCCACGGGAACGTAGTACAAGCTCTTGAGGATCATTGGCAGGCGGGGCGTCTACCTGAAGATGTGCGCCTATGGACCTGTGGTCCCGAACCCATGATGAATGCGGTGGTGCGTCTTGCGGAAAAGCGCGGACTTGACTGCTGGCTGTCCCTTGAGACCTATATGGGATGCGGCGTGGGGATTTGCAACGGATGCGCGGTGTTCACTCGCGAGGAGGGCTCCCTCGGAGATTGGCCCGTGGCTAAGTGCTGCCTCGATGGGCCGGTGTTTGCCGCCTGTGATGTGCGGCTGGACTAGAGCCCCAGGTTTTGGGGTCAGTCCTTTTCAGGGGGCAAGCCGGGTAGCTCTGGTACCGGCCCTTGAAAGGTCTCTTGGTTCTTGCTGATGTTCTCCAAGAGAGCTTTTAGGGTGCGTTCCACCGCGGGGCGAATACTGCTGCGATCATCCTTGCTGCCGAGAACGTCAATATTCTTGAGGGCGCGAGCGAGGTAGGGCTGGGCCAAGTCCGGCCGCCCCTCTTGGCCGAGCAGCAACCCTAGGTTGTGCAGGGTCCAAAACCCCGTGGGGTTGCTTTCCAGGCTCAGTTCGTATTCCTGGATGGCCTCGGCGGGACGTTTGAGTTTTTCGAAGAGCGTTCCGCGGGCCTGTCGCACAAGACCGATGTTCTCCAGGCGCTTGGGATGGTTGGGCCACAGATTAGGTATGGCCAGGACCCTTTCGGTCCAGCGCAGGCTTCCGCCCCAATCGCCTCGGGCCTGCTCCAAACGGGAGAGTCCCATCATCGCGTCCGCATCAGTACTTACGAATTGGGTCAAGGCATCGCTCAGAGCGGCACGCACTTCACCCGCGGGCGAACGTCGGTAGGCGACCTCGAGCATCGTACGGGCTTGGTGAGCCGTGGCTTGGTCTTCGAGCAACAAGCGAGCAGCATAGTAGTGAGCTTCAAAGCTCTCGGGCATCAACTCGCAGGCCCGCCCAAATGCGTCGATGGCTTCGGGGCGTAAACCTTGGCGCATGAGGACCTCTCCGCGCATGCGATGGGCCGGCCCCAGGTTGGCTTCCCGGTGCAAGGCTCGATCGAACCAGTCCAGGGCGCGGGTTAGGTTGCCCTTGGAATATTCCAGGTGCCCTTGCACAAGCATGATCTCGGGATCACCGGGGAATTCGGAGCTCAACTCTGCGAGGACTTCCTGGGCCTTAGCATTGTGCCCCGCGTCCACAAGGCTCATGGCGAGGTGCCGACGCGTACGCTTGTCCGGGCGCAAATCAGCGGCCATCTTGAAGGCACTGCTGGCTTCGTTGAGCTTGTCGTTTTTTTGCAGGCATTGGCCCAGGTTGAACCATCCCTGGGGGCTGCGTGGGTTGAGGCGTGTGCCCTCGCGCAATTCAGGCTCTGCGGCAGCGAGGTTGCCTGACGCCATCAGGGCAACTCCCAAGCCCGTGTGGGCCTCGGAACTCATGGGAATCGCTTCGACCACCGCGCGAAAGATTGAGATGGCTGTTTCAAATTCCGGGTCCGGGGAAATCATGGCGTTCAACAGATAACACCAGGCCTGGCCTAGGTTTCCGTCGATGCGCTCATTGGCGCTGACCATGATGCGAAGGTCCGGTTTCGGATTGGCTTGCCGATCGTTGATCACGGTCAAGAGTTCAAGGAGACGCTCGTTGACCGGGGCTTCGGGTCCAAGCTTAGGGTGCTTGTCACCGTAGTCATGGCCCAGGACCAACGCCTGCAAAAAGGCAGCCATGGCCTCGTCGCGTAGGGCGTCCTCGGCGGTGATGCGATACTCCGAAAGCAACACGCGCCCCAGGCCTAGCCATGCGGCGGGGACATCAGGGGTTTCAAGGACCGCTTGAGAGTGAAAGGTACGGTCGTCGGTGTAGATATTCGTGCGCTTGTGACTTCGCAATGCGAAAACAAGAGCCAACATGGGTACCGCCAGCAGTAGGTGCTTGGGTTGCATGAAGCGTGCTATTCCAGCCACGAGCACCCCCATCATGGGCAGTACCGCTAGGTAGGCATAGCGGTCGGCGATCGGGAAGGCCCCGGCATTTTCGGGCAGGATCAAGACCGGAGCTACCGCCAAGGGCAAGCCCAGGGCCCCGGTAATCCACCAGGGCGAGCGGCGCTTGATACCCACGCCCAATAGGGCTGCGAATAGGCCCAGCCCGATCAAGGCCCGGATCCACTCTGGCTCGTTGAAGGCCAGGACGGGCCTTACCATGTGGAAGAAAGGTAGATCGCTTGGCCAGAACATGGAGAGGGTCCAGCTACCCAGGACTTCGGCGCGTAACTGCATTTCCCGGGCGAAGGAAAGATCCAGGCCCACGAGGGCTCCGCCGAGGCCTCCTGAGGGGGATCCGAACACCGACCAGCGCAGCAGCCACCAAACCACGAGGCACACTAGCACCGGCATCCAACTGCGCAAGATCCCCGGGCGCGGTTGGTTGTCCCGCGCGCCGAAGCGCAAGAGCATCCCGTCGATCAGGAGCAGTAGGGGGAGGCCGGCCAGGGCTTGTTCCTTTGCAAGCAAACCCGCAAGGAGCAGGGTTCCGCAAAGCACCGGAATCCCCGAGGAGCCCCGATTTCGCCAACGCACAAAGGCATTCAAGGCAAGCAGTACCATCAGTCCCGCTAAGGGGTCATTGACTGCGGCGATCCAACTGGCTGCTTGCACTTGCAAAGGATGAAAGGCAAAAAGGAGAGCGATCAAAAAGCTCGCCGTGTGGTGGCGCAGGAGCGCGGCCAGTAAACCCCATGCTGCACAGAAGGACGCGAGGTGCAAGAGAGCTGACACCAGGTGATGGCCCCAAGGGCTAGTCCCACCGATGGTCTTACCGAGGGCCAATGCGATCACGGTCAAGGGTCGCCAAAACCCCACCTGTTCGCTGAGGCCGCCACCCGTAAAGCTCCACAGGGGTTCCCGCCAAGCACCGAATGCAGTGCCCAAGTCTTGCATGATTGGGTTGTCCACCACGAGGGAAAGATCGTCGTAGACAAACGAACCGGAAAGGGCGGGCTCCAGCACGATGCCCAGGCCCAGGGCCACCAGGAAGACCAGAGCCGCGATCCAACTGGCGGGCAGTCTTGCTCCGGGTAGGTCCTGTACCCAACGGGGCGTCGGGCGCAGGGGGTTAGTGGGCGAAGGAGGGTTCATGGGGGGGGCTAGAGGCGTTGGGGGCACACGATACGCACTGATTGGGGCGTTTGAGGTGTGCATCCGTCTTCGGCGGCAAAATTGGGTGGCTTTGCACACTGTCCAGCTTGCCGATGATGCCCGATTCCCCCCGGGTGTAGGATAGGTGCGCATGACTTATCTCCAGCGCTCCGCACAATTCTTGTTCTTGCTCTCGATGGCGGCGTGCTGCACGCTTCCTCCCGAGGCCTCTGTGGAGGTCGCGCTGGAGGACTCTCTTCCCGGAGATCCACGCTGGCGAGAGGACGCCCTGTTCGAGAGGGTTCTGGTCCTGGGCGCCTCCGCTTCCGCGGGCTTTGGACTGAACCAGGATCTAGGCACGGTGACCGCCGCGGCCTTTGGGATTGATAGCTCCGGGGTTCTGACCATCGCCTCTTCTTTTTTCTTCATGCGGCCCCAGAAGAATGGTCGCGCTGCCCTGGAAAAGGCCCGTGCGTTTGACCCAACCCTAGTCATCGCCATCGACTTTCCTTTTTGGTTTGCATACGGGCGCCGACAAGAAGCGCAGCGTTCAGGCTTAATGAACTACGGTCTGGAGCTTCTCGACAGCCTGGACTGCCCGATCATTGTGGGGGGCGTGCCCGACATGACCGCAGCCATAGGCCTGATGTTGACCAAGGAACAGGTTCCAAGCATCGAGAACCAAGAGCAACTGAACCGTCAAGTTTTGGATTGGTCCGATGAACGACCCCGGGTGGCTTTTTATGACCTGCGCGGCTCTCAGCGCAAGGTCGAAGGGGGTCCTCGCCAGTTGCGAGGAGAGACTTGGCCTCCCGAAGGGGCAATGATCTTGCAACCAGACCGTTTGCACCCGACTCTAGTGGGCCTAGTGGGCTTAGTCTTGGAGGCCCTAGAGGAGGTTGGCTTGGGCCAACACATTGAAGGGACTCCCACCGAAATTCTCGAGATAGCCCGCGAACTGCGCAGAAACCGATAAATCATGGACTGGATATCACAACCGGAAGCCTGGGTCGCCCTGGCAAGTTTGACCGCCCTCGAAATCGTGTTGGGGATCGACAATATCGTCTTCATCTCGGTCTTGGTCGCACGCCTTCCCAAGGAACATCAGGATCGCGCGCGGATCCTGGGACTCGGCATGGCTATGGGCGGGCGCATCCTGCTGCTGCTGGCGATTTCATGGGTATTGAGCCTCAACCGCGACCTATTCGAGCTCATGGACCACGTGTTTAGCGGTAAGGATTTGATCATGCTGGGGGGTGGTCTGTTTCTGTTGACCAAGGGCACTAAGGAGATCCATCACACCGTGGAGGGCATCCACGAGGACGAGGCCTCCACCGCGCCCACCTCCGTGCGCGGTGTGCTGATCCAGATTTTCTTACTGGACCTGGTGTTTTCTTTGGATTCGGTGATCACCGCCGTGGGAATGGTTGAGCAGGTGGTCGTGATGATCACTGCGGTGATCATTGCCGTGGGCGTGATGATGCTGGCCGCTAGCCGAGTCGCGAGCTTCATCGAAAAGCACCCGACGGTCAAAATGCTTGCCCTGTCATTCTTGATGCTGGTGGG
>Ga0206679_10002031_pt1 | contig 16431 bp, 18 predicted proteins | sample M110012015metaG_FD_155464 | JGI IMG/M metagenome (GOLD analysis project Ga0206679, IMG submission 155464) | Ammonia-oxidizing marine archaeal communities from Monterey Bay, California, United States - M1 100m 12015 | ecosystem: Environmental > Aquatic > Marine > Intertidal zone | place: USA... | reverse complement strand
ATACGACTCAAATTGCCAACTAATCAAGGGCGGAGGTGCTGCTTTATTGCGAGAAAAAATAGTGGTGCAAGAATCTTCGGCGATGGTTGTAGTTGCAGATGATAGAAAGAGAGTTGCCGTTCTTGGCGCATTTCCTCTTCCAATTGAAATAACTCCATTTTCTAGTAGTGCTACTATTCGTGCTTTAGGCAGATTATTAGATTGTAGAGTCAATTGTAGAGTGGCAGGCGATAACCCTGTAGTTACCGATAATGGAAATCTAATCGCAGATGCACATTGTGGCCCAACTATAACCAATCCAGTAAAGATGGAAGCAGAAATACTGAACATTGCTGGAGTTGTTCAAGTTGGATTGTTCAATAACATGTGTGATGCAGTTGTTTTGGCTGGGGCTAATGGTGTGGAAACTCATATCAATCAAGTTGGAAGACTAGCTTGATTCAACTCCTCACACTGCTAAGCAAATTACACCGTCAATGGTTAAATACGGGTTGCAAGAGGGCGGGATGGGCCTGTAGCTTAGTCAGGTAGAGCGATGGACTCTTAATCCATCGGTCGCGGGTTCGAACCCCGTCAGGCCCGCCTAAATAACCAACAAATAGTTGGTGATTATCCTCAATTATTGATTATTCCAACAACCAAGTCAATGTTGACTGGTCCAAAATTATGCGAATCTTCACTAGCCAATGGATCAGGATTGTCTCCTTGAAGAAATAACTGATTCTCAGTAAGTATTTCCTTTATTCTTTTAACAATAATAACTTTAGACTTTAAGGGATGCTTTGAAACAACAATATTACCAATTGTAAGATTCTTCTTACTTACCTCACTGGCCGTTACTTTTTCACCATCACTAAATGTTGGCCACATTGAATCACCACGGATAATGACGTGGAAATCAGACATGAATAATCCTCATTTGAGATTCAAGATGCACGAACCCAAGCGACTTCTCTTCCTTTAACTGCCCAAAACATATGGTGGATTTCTTCAATCGCATCCATTAGTTCTTGTGCGTGAACTGCTGATACTTCCACTTTACAAGCAGAGCATAGTTTTGCAGCTTTCCAAAAGGTATCGTGTAAGTTTGGGTTTGCTTCTAGATGAACAGGCTTGAAGAAATCTGTCCACAATACGAGCAATTCAGATTTGCACTTGTGACCTTCTTCTTCCTTGATAGCAGCATATCGGCTCATTGTGTTTAGGTAGGCAGCCATTGCAGGTGCATTAGAAGTGTCTGGACACTCTAATGAGAGCATTTTATTGGTCATTGATTGTACTGCTTCAGCAGCAATTCTTGCACTTGCAGGATCATATACACCACATGGTCCATCACAGTGTGCTTCGGCTTCGATTGTTGTCAACTCGCTAGTCATTATTAGGGCTAAAACGACTTCGCTTATTGAAGATGTGCTTGCAGAGTTTTGCATTTTGAAAAAAGAATCAATGCATTATTGATGAATTGTAGTACCGGCTTCGCCACGTAGTGCCTTCATTGCATCACCTGGCTGACACAGTATCGCTTTGCATTTTGGATTGTGTAATGCTGCTTCCATCAAACTTCCAATTTTTGGCCCCATTGAACCTGCTGGGAACTCATCCTCTGCAATGAATTGTTCACATTGGTCGATTGTTAAGTCGTTATGACTGACTTCATCCTTGCTACCAAAACCCGTTTTCACACTATCAATTGCTGTTGAAATAATTAATGCATCTGCTTGTAATTCTATTGCCAATAATGAAGAAAGTCGGTCTTTATCAATAACTGCGGGCACCCCAACATAATGATTTTTTTTCTTTACTAGAGGAATACCTCCGCCCCCACCACAGATAACGACCGCTTTTAATTCAACCAATTTTTGTATTACTTGAAGGTCTAGAACTCTCATTGGAAGAGGACTAGCAACTACTCTTCTCGGACCCATTACCGTCTCAGCAATATCCCAGTCAGCAGCCATTACTACATCACTAGATAAGATTGGACCCACTGGTTTTGTTGGATATTGAAATCCTTTATCAGCCCCGTTGACTTCTACTCTCGTCAATACAACGGCTGTTCTTTCCGGCCTTCTCCGCCTCATCAAAATAGAGTCTAGATTGATTGATAATGAATGTCCTATCATGCCTTGAGTTGCTGCAACCCAACTATCCATCTCTTGACTTTGCCCTACATCCATTGCCAGTAAATGGCCTACTTGTGGGCCATTTCCATGGGTTAGAATAACACCCCATCCGCCCTCTAATAGATCTACGACATCACTCATTACTCTAGCAAGGACCTGCGAACTTTGTTGTTCATTATCTCCAGTGGGTGATGAGAGGGCGTTGCCACCAATAGCATACACCGCAATTTGCCGCATGGGCATTATTCGCAAGGCTCGCCTTTGACACTTTGCTATAGATGATGTAAAAAATGTGTAATTATTACACTGTATTTCATTTTCCATTGAAGATTGTATTAGGGTGAACTTGAATTACGATGCGATATAGGAAGAACCGGTGCGAATATGGTGAAGACCATCTTTATCGGCGATGTACAAGCCGGAAATTATGACGGACAAGAAGTGGAATTAATGGGCTGGGTAAAGCGTAGCCGTGGTTCTAACAAAATCCGTTTCATTGTTTTACGAGATTCTACTGGTGTCATTCAATGCGTTGTAAAAAGAGATGCAGTTGGCGATGAACCTTTTGAAGATGCAAAAGGCGCACTTATTGAATCCTCAATCAAAATCACCGGCATGATAAATGCCGATGAAAGAGCAGATGGAGGCCATGAAATGGTTGCTAGTTCTGTAGCAATAGTAGGTAGTGTAAATCCAGATAGGCCTTTCCCGATTACTGAGTCTGCAATGCAGGCTGCTGATGGTGGAGAAACAGAGTTTTTACTCGATAACCGCCACCTCTATCTTAGGACATCTAGAATGACAACGATGTTGCAGATGCGCAGTACTGTATTTGGTGCTATTCATAACTACTTTAGAGACCTAGATTTTACTGAATATCAAGCTCCAAACTTCGTTGCGGGTGCGGTTGAAGGCGGTTCCACATTATTTGAGGTACCATACTTTGGAAGGAAAGTTTATCTGACGCAATCATGGCAACTTTACGCAGAAGCAGCAATGCCAGCACTGGAAAGATTATACACAATTGCACCATCATTCCGAGCAGAAAAATCACGCACTAGAAGGCATTTAACTGAATTTTGGCACGCTGAAATGGAAGTTGCTTGGGCGACAAATAATGAAATAATGGCACATGGAGAAGGCGTTGTTAGAAAGATTGCAGGTGATTTGCTTGAACATCGTTCAACTGAACTTGAAAGTATTGGACGTGACCTAGATTTGGTAGCAAGATATGCTGATAGCCCATATCCTAGAATGAGATATGATGAAGCGGTTGAAACACTACAAGGAATGGGAGTAGATATTGAGTGGGGTCAAGACTTAGATTATTCAAAGGAGAAAGTACTGACTCAAGATTTTGATGTTCCTCACTTCCTTACACACTATCCAAAGATTGCAAAACCATTCTACCACAGAGTTGACCCTGATGAGGACAAATATGTTCTTTGTCACGACTTGTTAGCCCCTGAAGGATATGGTGAAATTATCGGTGGTGGGGAAAGAACTTGGTCTGAAGAAGAATTACTTGCTCGCCTTGATGAAGAGGGGACTGATAAGGCTGCATACCAATTTTACATTGATACTCGGTCGTATGGTGGTGTACCGCATGGTGGTTTCGGACTTGGTGTTGATAGGGTTTGTTCATGGCTAACAGGTGCAGATCACATCAGAGAAGTCATTCCATTCCCAAGAGATTCAAGAAGAGTTTCACCTTAATTTCAGATGAGTGGTTCTCCACAATGTGGGCATGGGAATCCTGGAACGAATTCTCCTAACATAAATCCACAATGTGGGCAGAATGAAGAAATAAAAATGTCTTCAATACCGTTCATGACTACTGCTATGATAGGGAGAAGTTATCAATTCTTGCCAAAATATCCCTAATTTATTGCATTTAGTATTAATTCTAGAACAATAGAGAGGTCCTTTTCTTCGACTACGACATCAGCGTGCTTCCTTGGTTTGTCGTCCCAAGGATTGAAGCAAATCGCAATTTCTGATTCTTCAAACATTCCAATATCTCCGGCTGAATCTCCGACAGAGGCCGTTCTCTCTTTACTAATTCCCAATCTCCTCTGTAGCATTTTTACTATCGCACCTTTACCATTCATTTGGACTTGATATCTGCCAAAATCATCTAACTCAGATTCACCATTTGGCAACTGTTTTCCAACCAACCATCCGTTGGTAAAAACATGTAGTTTAGTATCAAACCCTAAACTGAGTCTTTCGCTAGTATTGCGATCAATTCCACCCCAACGCTTTTTCCATTTATCCTCACTTGGAAATTGGGCAGCAATATCTCTAGCAGATTGTTGTAAGCCACCACTTACTATTGCAACTGCAAAACCTTTATCAATCAATGTTGCAATTAATTGAAAATAATTTTTCATCATTGGAGCGCCCAATAAATGGCCACGCATTTCCGAATCTGTCAATGGATTGTCAGAGTTACTCCGACTGCCTTTGAGGAGTGCAATATCCAATTTTATCCAGTCCCATTCATCGAGTAAACCTTGGTTATATAGCTCAAATGATTCATCATTATTAATTCCCAACTTGTCATAGACATACTGCCAAGTTGAAAGATGGTCTACCAATACTCTATCCATATCAAGACATACTAATCCAGTGTAATTATTCATTTCATCACCACTCCCATTGAACGGAATTAATCCCTGCTTTTCCAATCATATTGTGATTGAATCTGTTCAGCCTGTTTACCCATAATATAGAGAATGATTGCGACCATCATTGCGAATAAACCAATCATTGTCATTGCAATAACCGATAATGTGACTCCAATGGACGTTGAATTTAACTCATCAAAGGTGTCAACAACATTTCCTGACAACTTATATCCCAGTACGAATAGCACAATTCCAGGTATTCCGAATAAAAACAGTGGGTGCTTTGATTCAAGCATCCAGTAGAAAAGTTGAGCAAAACGACTTGCGGTTGCAAGAGATTCTTGCTGTGGAACCTTTACTTGCGTACTTGAACTAACTACTCTTACCCTTAGATTATCTGAGATATCCATAGCGGTAGCTAGTGGACCTAAACTGGCCATTGCCTGCATACCACTTGGTGAGATAATTAGGTGATTAAACTCAACACTTGAAAGAATGATCTCATCTGGGTTGGTATTGTCATTATCAGTTCCCCTTACTGCAATATGCAAATCCCAATTATCGCGTGCTCTATTTGCAGTCAACGGCAAATCACGGAGTTTCCAATGTGGTGTGATGTGAATGAGTAGAGTTGTTGCGATTTCATTCAACTTACTATTGTGCAAAAAACTGATAATTTTTGATGTTTCCATCTCATCATTGTAATTCAATACTGGACAATTAACTTCTGATGCTAATTCAATAGTTTCATCATTTGAGCCCAAATCAAGGAAAACAACGTCATCTGCAATCGCACGACAACGAACAATAAGAGAAATGACTCGCAACTCTACATCGCGACCCATTAATATTACGCGCAATTCATCGCTCACAAAACCTCTGCATATTTCTTCCTCTATCAATTCTCTCTAGTAATATTAATCACAATGTTGATTCTATTCATAATTTATTAGTACGGTTGAGTAGAATTATGGGTTTAGTTATTGAATGAATGGCTCTACGATAATCCATGTTGCAGGGGTGGAACATAGGTGTAGTGATACCTGCACGTAATGAATCCGACCACATTGGACAGGTTCTATCTACAATTCCTTCTTTTGTTGACCATGCTGTAGTGATTGATGATGGCTCCATCGATGGTACAGGAAACATTGTAGGTGTTACTGAATGTTCAACAGAAATCACTCTAATCAAATTAGATGGCATTGGTGTAGGAAATGCAATTGACAACGGCCATCAAAAACTGATTGATATCTTTGGACAATCTAAGTTTGTGAGTGCTGTGATGGCAGGCGATGGTCAAATGGATCCCGATGACCTTGAGGGATTGGTTGATTGTGTTATTTCTGGCAAAGGAGACCACATCAAGGGTGACCGTTCTATTCATTCCGAAGGATTAGGAAAGATGCCATTTGTTCGACGAATGGCAACAATATTGCTATCTTTCTTCACTACATTAGCTGCTGGTCAAAGAATATCCGACCCTCAATGCGGTTATACTGCAACAAGTGGTATTGTCTTACGCAATTGGGATTGGAATAACTCTTGGAAGGGTTATGGCTATCCAAATTATTGGCTAATTCAATTAGCGAAAAATGGATGGAAAATTGCCCATCATCCTGTTCGAGCCATATATGGAGGTGAAACTTCAGGAATAAACAACATTACGTTTTTCTTTAAGGTAGGGCTAATGATGGTCATTCAGCACCATAAACGAAACTTTCTTTGGCTTTTCTCACGTAAGGTGTCACCACATACTATTTTCGCTTTTATCTCATATTTCATCGGATGGGTAGCATTGATTCCTGGAATATCAACTGATTTGGAAAGGACTTTGATAGAACGTGGAGTTCCGATATTCATTATCGTCATTTTCGCATGGTTCTGTGCGCACATTTTTGATAGGATGGCTGTAGTCGTCAAACAAGAACTGAAGATTAGTTCGCACTAAATAGTGAAAATTATTCTGTAAGAGGTGAAATCAATGCGAAGACATGATAGAAGAAATAAACCAAGATTTGCCCATGTCCGGCATATTTTGGTTGGCAATAAACCAGATGCAAAATTGTGTCTAGAAGCAATTCAAAGTGCAAAAAAACCCCTAAAGGAGTTCAAAAAATTAGCTAAGAAATATTCTACTTGCTCAAGCGGCTCGAAAAAGGGTGATTTGGGTGAATTTGTTGAGGGGCAAATGGTTCAAGATTTTGAAGAGGAAGTTTGGTCAATGCAACCAGAAAGTATTCCACAACGATTCATAAAAACACAATTCGGTTTTCATATTATTTGGGTACACTCAATCACATTACCAAAAGAGTGATTTCACTTGCTGTAATAAATCATCAAACCTGTGCAGAGCAAAATGAATAAGTGGGCGTACCAAGATTTGAACTTGGGTCCAAGCGTCCCAAACGCCCGAGTATAGGCCAAACTAACCCATACGCCCTTGACTCATTGCCACGGCCTTTACCATATGAACTTCACTCAAGAAGGGTCCAGCGGTTTTCATCAATACGAAGTAACATACCCTGTGTTTCTGCCATTGAAATCAAATCTTCAGCAGTAACATCACTGTTTTTTGACGCTATCAATGCAGATAATGAAGTCAAAGTAACTTCACCGTTTTCATTGGCTGATTGTTGTACCCATTTTGCCATAGTGAAAGCTTGTGGATCTGGATTCTGAACAAGAGTTTCTACAGAACTCAATTTTTCTCTCAGCGCATCCCTTAATTCCGCAGGTGTATTTGCAATTGCAACTTCCATTCTAAGTTCTGCATCTGAATTCGCAGAAGAAACGATTTCTGCAGTTTCACCGATAGCATTACCGCAGTGAGGGCACCTTTTGTAATTACCACGAGAACCATGACAATTTCGGCAGGCGCGACAGCGAATGACAACCCACTGTTTTTCTTCCATTATTCTCAATCCTAATCAAGACTTTATGAATTTAGAGTGAAAAATCTGTATCTCCCGAATTGTTTGACCTTCTTCCACCAGGCCTCATTGCAGGTGCTGCAGGTGCCTTTACCTCAACTCGGTTAATCGCTGAATCTGATGCTTGACGAGTTAGTCCACCTCTAATTGGACCAGTAGCAGTATTTGCTCCAAGTGATAATGACTCAGGTAAAATCAAAGCAGCCATTGCAACACCATGATGGTCGCCTGCAGCAGTAACTTCATCGACTGCTAAATCAAAGGTAATTACTTCCAAATCCCTACTAGCAAGCCTTCTTTGTAAATTTCTTCTCAATAAAAGCGATGTTTCATCATAATCTAAGTTGGTTGAAATTGTTGCTACAATAGCGCATTCATCTCCCTCAGGTGTTTGACATGAAGCCCATGCAACTCCTGCGCAAGCACTAGCACCACTCCATGCAAATGAGGTTGCTAAATGGCATTCCACTAAGGAACCCATCGGCAAGGATTGGGGTGCTACTGCTTCAAAACCTAATGGTAACATAGCACCTTTAACCTGAATTAATCGCGCATCCCCCAAACCCAATTCAACAAGCCCTTGGTCGAATGCATCTTCTTCATTTTCCCCCCATGGAGCGACTGCTGTCATCAACCATCCTGGGCAAGCGGCGGAGGATTGTGAAGGGTTATCTGAGGAGAACATGTATTGGCAGAGGTGCAACAGGTTCATGAATAGAGTGGTCTTACCAGCACTGTGGAACTACTTTCTAAGCGAATGATGTCATTTGCAATAATTCTTTTCTCCGTCATCATATTTGTTCAATATGTTGTTACTACCAATAATTATAATTTGATATTACCAGCATTAATATTTTTAGTAGTAATAGCGTTATTAGTTTCAACATTCTCAGAAAATGAAAAAAAACATTCATCTTCAACTGCTGGAGTAATTGTTACTTCAACCAACAATAATAGCGTTGAAACTGAAACTATTGATGAAGTTGAAACAACTATCCCAGACCCGATTCAATCTGGTTATGATATTCCTTTGATGTAACTACATCAACCGAACTGTTTCTAGATTCTTTGGAGCGTATGTCCTACACTTATAGCGATCACGTAAAGTTCTACCAAGTTCGTTACATTTGAAATAATCACCGTGATGGCAAATGATATTTTGAGGTTTAGGATTGATTTGGTCCACGAATTCTAACAATTGTCTACGGTCTGAGTGACCTGAAAATCCATCAATAGTCAACATTTCACAGCCGACCTTCACGATTTCAGTTTGACCGTTTATTACCATTGGAACTTCTCCAAATCCTTTCTGTAATCTTCTTCCAAGTGTTCCTTCTGCTTGATAGCCAACGAAACAAAGTGAATTTCTTTCTTCATGCGCCCAGTGTTTGAAATATTCCATTACCGGACCTCCACTCATCATTCCAGATGTTGCTAAGACAATACATGGCGAAGAGTCATGGATAATGCTATCACGCAAGTCTCTACCTTTTACCGGCCTAAACCATTCACTAGTGAATGGATTCGCACCATCATCTTGGAGTAGAGATTTCCTAAGGCTGCTGGTAAGGTAATCTGGATGTGATGCATGAATCGCTGTAGCTTCCTGTATCATTCCATCGAGCCAAACTGGCACTGGTTTCACCGCACCGGAACGGAACAATTCATCAATTGCAATCATAACTTCTTGACTACGACCTACTGCGAAAACAGGGCATATCATTTTTCCACCTCTCCTTAGCGTTCTAGAAACAATATCCTGTAATTCTTGATTCGCCTCTTGACGGCTTGGCTGATAATCTCCAGATGCACCATATGTTGATTCTAATACCAATGTTTCAACGCGTGGGAATCTAGTGTTTGCTGCATCAAATAACCATGACTTCTCATACTTTTGATCACCTGACAACACAATGTTATGCTTACCATCACCAATATGCAAGTGAACTGCAGAAGAACCCAATATGTGACCTGCATTAGAAAAAGTCAACTTAATATCTGGAGTTATTTGTGTAGTCTCTCCCCAATTAACATCGACAACGTGTTTCATACAGGTGCGAATATCTTCCATGTCATACGGGCATCTTTTTCCTTCAGCACCGCTAACTTTCAGATAATCTGTTTGTAATAATAACATCAGATCACGAGTTGGAGGGGTACAGTATACTGGACCTTTGTATCCATACTTGAACAATACCGGAAGCATTCCAGCGTGGTCCAAGTGTGAATGTGTCAGTACAACCGCATCCAACTTCTCAATTGGTAGAGCCTCGGGTGCGGTAAAATATGGCATAGGATCTGTATCGCTAGCGATATTTACTCCTACATCTATCATCACTCTTGATTCATTTGTCGTTACATAATGACAAGCCCTTCCGACTTCTCTATAAGATCCAAGGGCCGTCAAACGAGCCCATTGCTGACCTGGCCTTGTTGGACGATAGATATTAAGACCAAAATCCTTCAACAATTTCCTTCTTTCTTCATGATTTGCCTGTCTATAACCTCGAATATCATGCACTGTCTTTGAATGAATTGGTGGAGTTCTTTCCACTTTCACTAGCCAACCGCTTTCATCGCGAATCTCTTTCAGATTCGCACCCTTTCTGCCAATAGCATTTCCAGGCTTATTACACTGAATTATTAATTCACGTAAACATTTGTCAAAGTAAATTTGATTGATTTCCACATCATCAGGGATTTTTTCCTTAACAATTTTCAATGTATCTTCTTCAGACATCATAATGCTTTCATCCGGTCGCAAAATAATCTTCTTTTTTATGGTCTTTGATATCTTTCCTAGGAATCCTTCAGAACCTGTGAATCGATCTAGCATTGTTGTTACGATGACGATGTCACCAGCTTCTAAGTCCACTGAATATTCCACTGCTTTTGGAATTATCTTGGCTATTTCATCTTTAATTTGTTTAAATGTTTGGCGCATTAACTCACCTTCTCCCGCTCCGCCCAATAAACTGGCAATACCCATAATATGGTTGCAACTTGAAGTTGCGGGAATCTAAATGTAATCACTTGAGAAGTTTGGAAATCTCTTGTTGAGTTACTTGTTGGTAGCCGTCTTTTGCAGTAATTACTGCCAAATCCATGCCGTTACCGGAGGCTGCATCACGCTGTCCCGATGCATGAAGGGCGCGTGCCGCGAGTTTCAATGCTTCGCTTCGACTCATACCCTCTGTATAATTATCTTCTAAGACACCATACATGTATGGTGAACCTGAACCAGTAGCACAGTATGTGTCTGGAATTGAGCCTCCTGCTGAGTCAATTGAGTAAACGTGACTACCATCTTCATCCACACCTACGATAAGCAATTGAACCCAGTGAGGTCTGCCGACTAGAATATTTGCGGTTAGTGTTGCTGCACCTTTGACAGTCATTGACTGCTGACGACGTAATTCAAACAGAGAAACTTCTGCAGAAAGAGTTCGCGAAAGTGATTGCGCATGCCCGACCAAGCCTGCGGTCGTCAAGGCAAGGTTATTTCCAATTTTAAACAACTTCTGCACACTCTTGTTAGCAATAAAGTGGCCCATTGTAGCTCTGTGGTCGGCACCAACAACAACTCCTCCATCAAAAGTAATCCCTATTGTACTCGTACCTGTCTTCACGACATTCGGTGGTGTGTCCATCATCATCAATCATCCTCGGTGGCGACACCTATTGAACTTTGAGCCGCAATCACTCCCTATCAGGGGACCCTTATCAACCCCGCGAGAAGTTTGAATGAGTTAATGTGGTCTTCAACTAGCATTTTCTAAGCGAAAGAAAGGGAGGGGTTCTTGAATCGTCGCCGCCCCCACCACTACATGGCGAGGAAGAAATCGGAGGAGGATGATATCCACCAATTTTCACTCGATTCATTTTTAGGTTCCAATAATAATCCAGAAAGTGAGAATCTAGGTGAATCAAATGCGATTGCATCGGTCTCAGAATTAAGCAATGATGATTCAGATATCGATGGACATAACAACGATGAAACTGTATTACCTCCAATAGTTGAGTTGAATCCTCTCCGTTCTTTTGACATGCCGAGTTCTCAAGGTAGTGTTGATAGAACAACGCCAAAAACAAAATTAGTATTTCATGACTTGGAAAAGATGTATCCTAACCCGCCAATGAAAGATGAAACCAATGGATTGGTAATTCATAGAGCAGTTTTGCACGACTTGACTGGCGTTGGACAAGTGATGGATTGGTTGAGCGATGACCATGGTGCAATTATTGAAATGAGTCGCTTAATGAAGCGAGATGTTGAATTTACAACGGCCCTAACACAACTAAATCAATTCATTGAAGGCGATTTAGGTGGTCAGATCATACAAATCACTGACTCTCGATTGATGTTTCTCCCACCTGGTTGTCGCGGAGTAAAAGGCGTAGATACGGAAGCATTTGCAGCCGAGGCTGATGACCTTGGACAGAGGCGTTTGTGATGCAAACGCAAAAAGTCGATATCCCTTGCCCCATATGTTCTATAGAGGGGGAAGTGAAAATGATGGCTCATGTCGATGAGATTCCATATTTTGGAGAGCACACTCAAGTTACCGTTCTTTGCAATGCTTGCGGATGGAGACAAACCGACTTTATTCCCGCTGAAGGAAAAAAATCTGGTGCATGGAAACTAATTATTGATAGCCCACAAAAATTATTGGCACGTGTTGTACGTTCCTCTTCATGTACTGTAAGAGTTGAAGAATTGGATTTAGTTGTCAATCCAGGTGGTAATTCAACTGGATATGTATCGAATGTTGAAGGTGTGATGATTCGCTTTGTTGATGTAATTAATATGGTATTACGAGATGTTCAAAATGAGGCGCTACAACATGCTACAGAAGGAATAGATGAAGGACTTGAGAAAACGATGGAAGCGATTGATAAGTTGGAAAACATGTTGAAAATATTAGAATCATTGAAGAAAGAAGGTTCACAACCAGTCACTTTAGAATTACTTGATCCAAATGGCCATTCTATGATTATTCACGAAGATTCTATTGAAAGGGAACTAAGTGATGATGAATTAGCAGAACTACCTGTAGGTCCTGACCCACCAGTATTGTCTAATGATTAGTGTTCATTTAGCATCAGTAGCAAGGAAATCTTTGACCAAATGCGCAGTTTGGTCTCTCATTTCATGTAGATTTCCAAGCCAAGCTAATGCTCTATCAATACACAATTGTTTCATTTCTCCTGCTAATAATTTTCCAGAACGATAATCATTATTTATTTCTGCCAAATATGAATCATCATCTTCAAAGAAATACATCATGTACTGATATGCAACATCAATATCAGGATTACCACCAAGTCTTCTGTGTTCCTCTACTGTAGATTGACCACCTGAAAATGCCCGCTTAATCTTCTTCTCAACCGAGGACAAATCATCTCTCAAAAACAAAGTTGTTTTCGGTTGACTGCTACTCATCTTGTCCCCTGTCAATCCTACGGCGAAGTGATGATAAGTTGAAGACGGTGCTAGTAATCCCATTCCACCCAAACTGCGTTCGTATTGAAGCAAAGCCATTCGAATCTTTCCCTTATCACTTTGAGTAGCGCTTGGAACATGAACGGTTCCTTGTTTTGGACTTGACATGATATCTGAATACCCAAGATTTTGTAGACTGCCAACAATTCCATCAAAGATTTGCTTTAATCTCTCTTTATCCATTCTACCATTCGGTAATTGACCTAGTATGGCTGCATTTTCTTCTTGAACTGACAGCCCTATTAAAATTCCAATTTTTGCATCTTTAACATTAAACCAATTGGTTTTCGCAGCTAAACCTCTAGTCAAACGTAGATGTGGGTCCTGGTCAACACCAACTGGAACAACGATAGGTCGCAATCCACCATATTCTTCGGTTTGTGGATGCAAAATATCTCCAACTTGAACCAAAGGTGCTTGTACATGTGCAAGATTGGTTTCACCATTGAACCCATAGATTGACTCAAATTCATTTAGGTTAGTTCTCTTACCTAATTGAAAACCCATTCTTTGAACGATAGGGCGAGATGATTGGAAGTATACATTCGTTTTTTCCGGGTCTAAGCCAAGTGCAGCATAGTTGGCAATATATTCTGATAATGCCGTCTCTCGGCCCTTTTCCAGTGAAACCCCTCTAGTTGCTTGGCTTTCTAAATCAGCAACTGCAATGGTTACATCGCCTCCATTTTGCTGAAACCATTTTACTTGGTCTATTACCATTGAATGACCCATGTGCATCTGGCCACTCGGCATTAATCCAGTCAAAACTCCGAATGGATCTCCTGATTTCTGAGCATCTAATACCATATCCAAATCTCGATGTGCAAATACGATTCCTCTTCTGTGTAAGCGTGAAGGAGATGGCATCTGGATTCTATCCATGGAGGATAATCCAAATTGTTCAATTATCCTGCTATAATCGGTAGATTGTGCACTACCCCATGGGTCGATAACTAAATCTTCGCCACCCATATTCATTGCCTCTATTTCGTTGGCGGCTTCAATTAGGCATCAAGGCTTCGCATTGAGAAAGGCATAATCTGCCCTTTTCTCTAACTCTTTTTTTCAGCCAATGGACCGATTCCTTCGCGTTTTAGCAAATACAGCATTCCTAATATAGTTGAGGATGTGACAATAATAACTGCAATTGGTAACCAAACAGAATAACCATCTGATAGTCTTGGTTCTAATAACCAAGTGAATTTTATCGAACTATAATCAGTAAATCCTTTTGACCACAAAAATAAGTCTGAGGTATGATGTGATGCGATTGTTACTGCAGCGGTATGATTATTCCAAAATTGTGAACGCCCGATGATGTCGTGATTAGTGGTTTCTTCGGACAAATGAATCTCTACTCTGTGGCCATTTAGCACTGAAAGATGAAGAAGTTCTCCGCTTTCCTGAAACCACCCCTCTGCGCTATTCTTAGCGCCAGCGATATTTGGAAGAGTATTATTCGTTAAATCGGAGTTGGTTATTCGAATTTCAGTTACATCTATTCCATCAGTATCAATCTTCCAAGTGATTGGAACATTCCAAGCCTCAGGAGCAACTGAGTTACAGGATTCTGTTTGCAGTGACTCAAAATATAGAATTGTTTCATTATCTTGCTGGACTAAATCATCAACAAATTCATAGCATCTATTCACTGTCCAATATGACCAACTTTCTCCCCAAGTAGTCAACCATGCATCTGCATCATCATTGAGATAATTTGCGATGTCACGATCATACCTAATGCTGGCATCGTCTACTCTACCAATCCAATATAAATTGACTAAACCACCTTCCTCAACTGCATTTTTTACAGTGTCAACAGAACCAATTATCTGCTCCAAACTACCGCCGCGACGCCCCAGATTATACCAATCCCAAATGTCTAATGGTACATCTTGTGAATCATGCCATGCACTTTCTTCCAACCCATTTTCATCTCCATGAACAACTAGTCCTTGTTTCGCAATAATTTCATGTTGAGTCATTGTTAGACTAGAAGGAGTATAGGATGATATTGCATTGTGACCCCATTTACTTGCATTGATTTTATTTTCAATATATTCTCTACATTCTATCGCCATTGCGCCAGGATCTAATTTCCAAGACAAATGTAGCATTTGGTAGCACCCAAATTCATCACCTCCTTCCAATCTATCAGTAGCGAGTGAGGTGGTGAGCCAACCATCACTTTCCCATTCCAGTTCAGCTAGCACTGGTGGACTCCATGACACACTAATAATTGTGCAAAGAACAAGAATTGTCAGGAGTCTCGTGCCTTTGCTCATGAAATACCCTCGTCCAGTGCTTATGCTGTCCCTTCTTCATTATTTGCACTCAACAATTTGCCTATGGCTAATAAATGAGGTTGCTGAGTATGAAATATAGGCAACACTCAAAGGCAAAAAGCATGAGGCAACTCTATGCAACCAGACACCCATCTAATTCAAGCATGGGAAAGTTTGCGTCCGCATTGGATAATCAATCCAACAGGAAATGGGATTCCTGCGACACCAACTTACAGTATATTGAGATTGATCATTCCGCCAATTCTCCGCCCTTTACTCAGACTAAATATTCGTGGTTCTCACAATATTCCACGGAGAGGAGCAACAATCCTTGCAGCGAATCATCTTTCTCATATTGATCCAATATTGGTTATCGCTAGCTCAAGAAGAACTACACATTATCTTGCAAAGGATGGTCACTTTAACAATCCATTATTACGCACAGTAATGCACTCTACTGGGCAGATTGAAACTCAACGTGAAGCAGGTGCTAATGATGCATTGGCTAGTGCTGCAGACATTTTGGTTGCTAACAGAGCACTAGGCATCTTTCCAGAAGGAACTCGCTCAAAACGTAAAGAGTCCCCATTCCTACTTCCTGGAAAAACTGGTGTCGCCAGACTTGCTGCATCCTATCCAACTTCTGTTGTAATTCCTATTGCATTAAATGGAACTCGCCAGTGTATGCAGCCACAACATCATAAATTTCCACGCTTATGGAAGAAATTAAATTTTCATGCTGGTGAAGGCATTACTTGGCTACAGTGGTTAGCAGATCCTGCTGGCGGTGATATGAACTCTCAGTCTCTATCTGCTATCGCACAAGGTGAGGACCATGAAATTAGAGCAGCATTAGCTAAATTATATCGGAAATTTACTGACCAATTGATGGGTTCAATTGCAGCACTTGGAGCACCTTGAATAAAGTTGAAAAAATCTTGAAATTATTCAAAAACA
>Ga0206679_10002030_pt1 | contig 16435 bp, 20 predicted proteins | sample M110012015metaG_FD_155464 | JGI IMG/M metagenome (GOLD analysis project Ga0206679, IMG submission 155464) | Ammonia-oxidizing marine archaeal communities from Monterey Bay, California, United States - M1 100m 12015 | ecosystem: Environmental > Aquatic > Marine > Intertidal zone | place: USA... | reverse complement strand
CGAATGGAGAGACTAATGAAAGATTCAACAATGAAAGATATAGAAGCCTTGGAGAAGGTACCACAAGCAGAAAAAGACACAAGGCACACAGAAAGACTATACCCTCCAGAGTTAGACAAGGCAATAGTGAATGAGAACCCCTTAACCTACTCAAGATCAAAGCTAATAAGCTTAATAGGTGAAGCTATAACGGCCGATTTAGATGTTATAAGTGATTACATAGATGAAGAAATTGCACCTTTGTTTAAATTAATTTAACAAAAAGTATTGACAAGTAATTTCAATTAGTTAGATTGTACTTATCAAACAACAAGGAGCTACACAATGGCACATTCAGATTTTCACAGAGTTAGCGAATCAATTTCAGTATTTCTTCATAATGGCAAATGGCGTGTTTTCGTAAAGGGTGACACCTTATATTCCCATAGTTGCCTATCTGAGGTTGAGGCTTTAGAATTTGCAGGGGGGTTGATACAATGAACAACAAACAACTAGACCACCTAAAGGCACTTGTAAAAGCCCAAAGGGAAGCACTACCAAAGCGTAAAACATGGACTCAGTTAATGGCTGAGGTTGGAACCAAATAGAGATAACGAGTCGCAACTATGAGCTGACAGAGTTTGCTTATAGATGTAGTTATCGTTTCGGCTGACAAAGCAGGGAGATGGAAAACATGAAAAGAATAAAATTAACTAAGAACGATATTGATATGTTAGACGCATTAAGACACAGCCCAACAATACCTGTTGAATGGAGAGTTAGAATCTCAAAAATCGTAAATAATTCAGTGGGTTATGGGTATGAAACAAAAGAAGCTGAACGATAACTGAGGGCTAGAAAGCGTTTTAATGCTTTTTAGGTAGAGTTATCACACAAACAAAAAGGAGCGCACCAAACAGGGTTACGCTCCTCATCTCAAACCGCTAAGAAAGAGAAAACAACATGGACAATAGGATAGAACATTTTAAGACCACATTGCGGGGTTTAATATTAGCAACACTTACAATGAATTTGTTAGAAAACTTTGAAATAGCCACAATAGGCTACTCTATGATAATCTACGCTATGACAATGAAAGCGTTTAATGTGGGCATTAGGAGGTTGGAAAATGCCTAAACTCTTGGCGAATATCCAAGACCAAAAACTCTACCTAGACCAAGACTATGAGAGCTATGAAGCCCTTAAGGAATTGGATGGGAAAAGGGTAGAGGTTACGATTAAGGAATTTAAGAACACACGATCAAACAGAGCCAACAGATACTACTGGGGTGTAGTAATCCCAAGCGTATTCAAGGCTTTTGCTGAGGTGGGTATTAAGCTAGTGAATCACGAACAAGGTCACGAGGCTTGCAGAATCAAATTCCTAATGGAAGAAATACAAGTGGGTGAGGAATCTTTCAGGGTTCCAAAATCAACCTCAAGAATGAAAACAGACGAGTTCGCAAACTACATCTTTGTAGTAGTGGACTATCTAAGGGAGTACTATAATTTTGTAGTGCCAGAACCGAGGAAAAAATTTTGAAGCTCCACTTCTTACCCATCTTTGAATACGACCCCACAAAAGACGCTCACAAGGTTCTAGGCTATCCAAAAGACAACGGAAAGATAATACCTAGCCTTGTGTGTGTTTACAAGTGGAGTACAGACGAGGAGGGGAGGCAAATTTGGCATAAGCTACGAGGCAAGCAGTGGCGTTTATCGGTTCCTCCTGCTTCCTTCTGTGATGTGCCACGCTGTGAGTTCGTGAAGTTCAGAAAACCCACAAAAGAAAAGATTGCAAGCCTAAACGTAGCCGAGGCGATGCAGTACGTTAAAAGAAGTGAAGAGTTACAAGATAGAGTGACAGAATTTATTAAAATGGAATTAACCAAACAATTTTATGAGGAGTAACATGGAGAGTGTAGCGGAGTTCTGCAAAAGAACACGATCAACAAAGCAAAGAGTGTCAATTTGGATTCAGCGTGGCGACCTAATAGCAGAGAAAAAAGGCGGTGTATGGGTTCTTCTAGGATTACAGGCCAAGCCCACACCAAAGAAACGAGGCAAAGCCAAGGTTACAGGCAAAGCTTTTGGAGTGGTTAAGCAATACGATACAGAAGGAAATTACATAAAAAGTTTTGACTCTATAAAGCAAGCCTCAAGGGAGTTAAACCGCTGTGGCTCTGCTATAAGTAGGGCTTTGAATACAGCAAGTAGAACCGCTTATGGGTACGTTTGGAAGAGAGAAGAAAGTTTGTCTAATGTGAACAAAAGTATTGACAAGTAATTTCATTAAACTACATTTAAGAACATCAAACAACGCTTAGGAGCAAAACATGGAAACAATACAAGAAATTAACGAAGTGGTAGAAACATTCAAAGCTAAGGGAATGGATAAGGCGCTAGAGTTAATTAACGGATTCTTGAAAGATGGTGGGGAGGCTCACGACCTTGCTCACGATATTGTAGAGATGATAGAAACATTCAAACTTGGTGATTCTGTTAAAACTCTTGAATCTAAAGTTGATAACTTATTTGATGAAGTACAAAGAGAGTACAACTATGAGGAAGCTTCATGCTTTGAACAAGAAGAAGCTGAAAATATCTACGGAATTTTGAAGCCTTACACAGAAGATTTATACGCAGTTATTGAATGTAATCACGAGGTTATTAAATGACTAGCGTACTAGCAACATCAACAGGGGGGAAGAAAAACACCCCCCTTCTTTCTGAACACATTGCAGAGCTACACTTAGCAAACGAGCAGGACGAAGAAAGACGATACGAAGCCCTAGAATACTGCTTCATGGATATAATGACTTGTTTTAGTCGTGAGTTCCTAAACTCAAGGGATTCTGTAAACGATACACGCAAGATTTTTGTGCGCCAAGTGAGGGACTTTAGAAGCCTTGTAAACAAGTTTCCTTACTTCACAGCAGATACAGGTGTAGATGTTCCAATTATCCCACCAAACAGCTATGAGAGTCTTATAAGCGTACTAGCTCAAGCCGATGCAATAAACGAGCGCAAAGCAGGCAAGAAGACAAGCAGATTCATAAATGGTAAAGAGATTGAGATTGATCCTCACGCCATGATGAAAAATGCAGGGTACGATATTGACGAGGGTCTAGGGCTTGACCTAAAAGAAACCCTTGAAGATATCGGCCTAATGGAAGTGGTAGAAAATCACCACGCAGTAAAGGCAGTCAAAGCTAAAGATGTCTATCTTGGCACAGCTAAACGTGAACAACCTAAGAGTATATTTTTAGATGGTTCAAAAACCTTTAACCCCACAATGAGCCTAGATGGGTTAATGTGATAACGCAGTGACTGTATATTTTGTTGTGAAACAATGGAATATATAGTTTGTTATGATTCGTAAATATTACCGATTTTCATTTATTTTCATTTTCTTTATAAAAACCCTTTGAATAACCTAGAAATAGGTTATCTTTGTTATAACAAGGGAGGGCAATGTAGCCCACTTGAACAAAAGAGATTATTATGAAAACATTTAAAATTTTAAATCACCTTGGCGACACTCAAAAAACAATCAAAGTTAAAACTATTGAAGAAGTTGAAGACGCTATTTACGAATTGAGAAACTATCACGGTTTTATGATGCAATACACCTATGTTGAAGTTAAATGAAAAAGGGGCTTTAGTTAGCCCCTCGCTTTTAACTTCATTTATAAGCTCTGAATATGGGATTAAGGTTGATATAAAAGTTTTAGAAAATAGGAATGTTATCAAAGTTTATAATCATTTAAGCCTCTTTAGTATCATAGGTAAGATAAGAAGGAACTTTGATTTTTCAGTACACCACAAAAAAGAAAATAATGAGTATTTAATAGTGCTTGAAAGGTTTGTTAATGAGTGAAATTATTGAATTTTATAGTTGTCTTTGGTCTAGTGGATGGAAACTTTACTGGAAAGGTCGTTTGTTGGTTATTCTAATAACTATTATACTGCCGATAGCTATGTTGTGGGGTGCGTTTTCATTAGGGGCTAAATTTGGATAAAGAAGAGTTTAGGGCAGTATGCGACCTCTTTGGAGGTCAAACCGCCACTTCAAGACTTTTAGGGCTTGCAAGCTCTAGGAATCTAAGGAAAGTAATAAAAGGGGATTTAAAAGTCCCTAGTCATTGGGTTGAAAAACTCAAACTTCAATCCCTAGAGAAGGTCAAGGAATTACAGCGATTCTATGAATCATAACGCTACTGAGCTTAAAAGCGTGCTAATGCTTTTAAACGAAAGTTATCTTTTCGGCTGACAAAATAAGGAGCGGAAAATATGGAAATAGATATAGAGGATGCAATAGACAGACTTAATTGTATGTCAAAGGAAATATTGATTGATGATTCACTGAAGAAAATGAACCCAATCTTGGCTGACTCAAGGCGACAAGACAAAGAGCTTTTGCAAAATCTCATACCCCTTGTACGAGCTGTTGGAAACTTAGAAGCAGAAGCTGAACGATAACTTTACGAGTATATAAGCAGTAGCGCCTCACGGATAGTCAAGGATTGGGAGAACCTAGTCGGCTATTGCTTATATACTCTGTTATCATCTGTGTTAAACGACGAAAGGGGAATTTATGAGAAAGTTAAGGAAAATCTGTGGTAATTGTACGGACTATAACAAAGAGCAAGGTATCTGTAATATAAGATTCACTATACAAGAAGACCACAAAACACTAAAACCAATGAAGCGAACACCCACGGAGAAAGGTTGTTCTGCATTTATAAATAAGCATTGATGATAACGCTAATGAGCTTGAAAGCGTGTCAATGCTTTTAAACGAAAGTTATCCTCTGTTAAGCTACAAAAGGAAATGTTAAAAATGGAAGTTGAAAAAATAATAGAGTTAGGGTATTCAGAGTTTGAAACAATCCAAATGATACTATCTAAACATATAACAACTATGGTACAAGGTGAGTCGCATATATCAATTAAACAATTTGATAGACTTACAGAAGATTTGATGCTATGGAAAAACGAAACAAGTAATGGAGGATAACTGTCGGCTATAATCCGTTGCTTGCAATGGTGTATAGTCTTAGTTATCACACAACAGAAAGGAAATTATGAGTAAAGTACAGGTTTTAAAAGGAGTGAAGTTCACTCACAAGGACGTATATCTTTTATCAGAAATGAGGGAAGATTTACAAGTTGCAAACTCTGAGGGGAATCCGAATCGTGAGGAAGCTCTTCAGTACACTTGGGGAGCGATTGCTGCTCACTTTGTCAGAAGATTCCTGGAAGAAGGGGGTCGGCTAGGACAGGGTTTCCCTTCTTGGTTCAAGTCTAGAAATACTGAGTGGAGGTCTTTATGTTGGAATAACCCCTATGATTTACTAGAAGATGGAAGTAAATTGTTCTTCCTGCCTGCAGAGCTTTATGCTAGTGTAGTCTGTCACCTAACTACAATATCACAACACGATATGAAGGATACTGACTACTACGAAAAGTTTACGAAACTTGGATATAAAGTAGACAGAGCTATAGGCGAAGAAATGTGGGAACTTTTAGAGGACTGGGGTGTTGTAGAGGTTGAAGATAACCAACTTGTTTATACTGCTCCTGAAGACGTTATGCCGGGAATAGTCCCGCTAACAGAAAGAAAGGAAGGTCTGTAATGGCTAAGATTGAAATTGAATTTGGAGGACACGCACAGTCTATAAACGACAGACGTGTAATCAATGGTGTGATGGATGGGATGATGCAAGTTGCCCCCCTCAAACACGCCTGGACTGAAGAACTTGTGATGGAAGCTATCAAGAATACTTGGATACCTCAGGAGATCCCTATGGCCCCTGATATTCAAGACTGGAATAATCCAGACATTATGAACGAAAATGAGAAAAAAGTTTATAAAAGAGCTTTAGCTTTCGTGTCTAATCTGGATGGCTTACAAACTAATAATCTTTCTGAGTTTATCACTCCCCATATTACTTCACCTGAGGTTCAGATTGCGTTAGTTAGACAGACCTGGGAAGAGGCCCTACACACTAGGTCTTATTCTTATATGACAGAATCTCTCCAGCTAGATCCTGACGAAATTTACAATATGTTCCGTAGAGATAAACATCTGTACGAGAAGAATAAATATGTTCTAGACGGTCTGAATCGAATCGCAGCAGATGGATTCAAAACTGGTACTTTACAATCAGACCAAGATTTCCTAGAAGCCTGTTATAATAATGTAATCCTTGAGGGGGTATATTTCTATTCCAGTTTTATCGTATTCTATAACTTCAAACGTAATGGTAAAATGATGGGGTCTTCTGACAATATCGCATTTATTAATCGTGATGAAGAGGTACACCTGAAAAACTTCCTGAATATTATCAAGTCAATTCGCGAAGAACAGCCTGAACTTTACACAGAAGAGTTTGAACAAAAAATCATTAAAAACTTTGTTGGGGCTGTGGAACATGAAATTGCTTGGGGCTTGTCTTGTATAGGTGATGGAATCCTTGGATTAACCCCTCAGAGCCTCACAGAGTACATTCAATTCGTAGGTAATACAAGATTAAGGTCTTTAGGTCTTCCTAAGCAGTGGGACGTTAAAAACCCCTTTCCTTGGTTAGATGAATACACTCAAGGAAATATGACAGAGACTAACTTTTTTGAAGGAACTGTTCGTGAGTATCAGACTGGTTCTTTGGATTGGGATTAATTATGAAAACCGTCAAAGGGTCGCCTTACGATAAAGCAGAAGGGTTTATAGGAGTCAATAGAGAAAGGTTGGACGTACAAGGTAAGTGGATTGTTAAACTAGAGCAGAGGTTATACAGGCAGGAGAAGTTAAATTTAGTGTTAGGTGTATTTACTCTTCTACTATTTGGACTACTATTTGGACTACTTATGTATGCTAGACTGAGAGGTTATTTATGAATCCAAACAGTCATAAGAAATACTGCGTAGAAGTAAAAGGTATGTCAGACGACTTATCTATACAGACTAAAACTCATATTGATTTCTACTCTCTGTGTAGAGGGTTTAATGTAATTGATCCAGCTCACGCACACGGACTGAAGAAATTGATTATGCCTGGAGACAGAGGGGTTAAAAATTTTGCTAAGGATATGTCTGAGGGGATAAACTCCATTCTGGATTATGCTTATCACCTAGACCCTAAAATCTACGAGGAAGTTTTAGAAAAGATAGGACACAGAGAATGATATTCAACCAAAAGACAGATGATAGAATATTAGCAGTAATACTTATTCTATCTCTGCCAATCACATTCCCTTTAGCTTTAGTGTTTGAGTATGGATTTAAGGTCAAGGAGTGTTATTCTGACTTGAAACTAAATCTAAGGATATTAATATATCCAGAAAAATTCCGCTAATAGTATTAGGTTTTCAGTTCTGGATATTGTATATTTGTATATAGTACCTTGACGATACAATCTGCTTTAGATGTATTTAGTTGGATAAGGGAAGCCTAGAATCGTATTGAAAATAAGAGCCTGCACTTCTAATAAGTGACAGGCTCTTCTTCGTTATAGAGGTGTAATTTCAATCTCTGCAAATTTCAAATTATCTTCTAATTTAGCAGTACATTTATCCCAAGCACTTCCACCGAACCAATCTACAGCTTGATAAACTGCCGCAGATGTAAACGAATCTTCTCGTTCATCGTCCATAAGCATTTCAAGAATGGAGTCTGCATCGGCTCTAGACATAAGCTCTCTGGGAATACATCTATAACAGACATCGTGCCAAAATGTAGGAACTCTATACTCTCCAACAAAAGGAGAACCGATTAAACTCCAAGCTGTCTGAGGTATAGAAGCTCCATCGTAATTAAACCCTTTAAAGGCTGTGATACGATACATTTTATCTTTCCAAGCAAAACAGATAGTAATATCTTCGTAAAGAATCATATCTCTGTTATTAGAGTGGAATTGTAAGATAGGCTGGTAATGTGTAGGCATTAGGACTCCTCAGTTAGGTATTCAATTTCGTCTGCTTCAAGTATAAATTTAACTTTAGACTCTATATCATCCCAAGCAGAGATAAGATTCTTTTTATCGTTCTGCATCCACTTCTTAGCTTCGCTGATAATAATACTTGTAAATCTATCTAGAGCAGACTCTACATCTTCTTCATTAAGAAATGAGCTCTGTTCTTTAGCTTGAGCTAAGTGATTTTCGAAAAGTTCTTCGGTAATTCTGTGGAATAGTAAATCTCCGCCATTTGTATTAAGAAATCCAGAAAGCTTCCTTCCGTTTGTCATACAGGTATAGCCGTTTAGATCCACGTATAATTTCCCAGAAATCTCTTCTCCGCCTCTGTGATACCTTCCAAGTACAATGTGTCTGTCTCTTAGAATATGATTTTTCCTAAGTCTTTCGTGATAAAGTGAGATACACTGCAACATTGAAAACTTTATAGCATTATGGAATTTTTTAATGGACAGAGCTTCATCTAACATTCCTGGCTTTACAGAATCATTCAACTTTATCTCTATCGCTGCGATAGATTTAGCCATAGTCTGTATAGTGATAGCAGTAGGATCTACTTCTCTACTCTTCTTAAACCTTACTGCTACAGGTAGTACAAAGTAAAAGAATATTACAGCTAAAATCCCGTAAAGGAATGTATCGGGTGTCATAGTAGGGACTAAGGAGGTGTTCTGAGGGGTGTAAGAGGTCGTAGCCATTGCTAATGAGTCGTTAAATAAGTCAGTTACAGACTTTATGGAATCTTGTGGCATAGAAGCTCCTAGAGGTTATACAACAAATATAATACAAAAAAATCCAGACCACTCGGAGTAATCTGGATTTTTAGATTGTCGTCAAACAATAGAAAGGAAATCTTTAAATTATGTCGGGTTCAAAGACAGAGATAATATACTAATAAGCATCTACTATCGTCAACATAAATTCCTTACAATTATCAAGTTTTTCTAAAAATTCTGCAAAAGCTTTACGAGAAGATAGAATAGCCCAATCTCCATCAAGCTCTCCGAACTGCTCTCCAAGTAAAATACACCCCTCAGAATTTTTATCTCTGTTACCCCAATGGAACAATACTAAGTCACGACCTTGAATATCTGTAATCATATAAGTCCACCCATATTTCGGAGACTTATGTTTCTTTACGATATATTGGCCTGCTGGAATACAAGACACCCTAGAAGCATTATCTCTAGAATAAGGTTCTAGAGAAACACAGATAGGTTGCCCGTTCATAACAACAGAACCGAAAGTACCTTCTGAGGGGTTACTTGCGATTCGTGTAATTCTAGCTTGATTCATTATCATTCTAAGACCTCCTCTGGTGGTGTTTTTGTTCCCAGTCTATATTGGTGTTCATCAGACTCGTACAAAATACCTAGTATATCTGTTAAGGCATTCTCTGGACTAGCCCATACAGATTTGATACCTTCTGGAATCTCTTCAGGCCAAGGTATAGGGTCTGTAGGATTAGTAGGTAGAGAAGTCCTCTCTTTGATGATCTCTCCTGCAGAGGTTTGGTTTACATTGTCAAACGCTATCAAAGCGTTGACCATATTTACTTGACTAGGGTCTGAACTTTCCCAGTCTATGTTTACGGATACGTTTTTTGCCACTAAAGGCAAACCTTCTCTTGTTATCATTTTATACTTCCTTTTTTAAGTTATATGTATTCTTCTTCTAGGTGTGGGGGCTACACTAGAGGCTTTTATCTCTATCGCAGAAATGGCTACATTTGACGAGGAGGTATGAACTACGTCGTAAGACCCTGCTGTAAGTCCTATGTTAGAGTAAGCTCCAGAAGTTATAGAGTTCACATTATTATTATTAGGCTCTAGACTACCACCAGAAGAAGACTTTCCTGCTACTACTATACTTGAGAACGCTCCAGGTGAGACACCTCTTGTATAGATAGCACTACCCTCGGATACGTTAATAGACTTAGTATTAGGGCTTGAAGACCCTCCTACATTTATAGTGTTTCCTCCTATATCTGCTCCGATAAAGGAAGATACTTGGATACTAGCGAAATTCCAGAGTGAGTTATTCCAAGTGAAGACTAAATTATTACTCCCTGTAGGAGGGTTTTTCAGTTCGTAGATTATAAGTCTTTGAGACATACCAGTTAAGTTTCTATCTACTCTCTTAGTCATAGGTACACCACCGTATGTAATACCTGTGACGTCTAAGCTGTTAGAGTTTGTGTGTCCCATAGAAACTATCAAGACTCCATCTGCGCCTACATCTTGGACGTGAGCTATAGATAGGCTAGACCCTGAAGGGATTTGATGATATGTTGTAGTGTTACCTCTTACTAAAGCCATAGTCTAATCCTCAGTAAATCTTATGTCTACGCTAAAAATAACACCTGTACCCGAAGCAGCAGTAGTCTCTAGCCAAATCCACGAGTCTGCAGGTATTGTAGCGTCACTGAGAGTCGACACTTGACCTGTGGTTTTATTTGTAGAGGCTGTACTTGCAGATAGTAGATTACCAGTAGAGTCTCGGTCGGTACTATGCCTTAACGTAAAGGTGGTACTTGGAGAAGTTCCTGTACTCACTGAAAGAACTTCTTGAACTGTAATAGCCACATCTGTTCTGAAGATTGTCATATCTTCAATGCCTGTAGGAGACTCTAGAGTTAGTGTTTTAGTCAAAGAAGGTTTACTTCCACCAGTCACATTTACAGTGTATATATTGGGATTACCGTTGACTTGATCTAAATTTTCTGTCACTGTACAACCAACACCAGCTACTACTTTAGTCCTATTAGGAGAGAACCAATTTATAAACGCAAAGTTAGACCAAATTCTGAGTTCATTTACTTGTTCATATCTGAGGGGGTTAGTTCCTCCTGTGATGTTCCAAGTATAGTCTGTAGCATAACTAGTAGCTTGGTTGTGTATAATTTTAAACCAGTGCTCAGTCCTTTTAGAGTTTGCGTTATTGTCTATAGTCCTTGGAGATGCAGGAGTCACAAAAGACATACTTAGTTCCCACTGAATACGGTTAACTGTTGGAGCGTCTACAGTAGGGTGGAAGTTTAAATCACCAGACTGATTCCAAGCAATACCAGTACCTACTACCCTAGAGTTACCGTGCATATTTACAGTCTCGTTACCCCAAGCTACTCCATCTGCTCCGTTCCAGAGTATGACCTTATTCGGTAAAGGGTATTCTAAAGCAGTGATAAGTTCTGCTTTAGTTAAGGCTACAAATACAGTATCCATTCTGTACTCATCTACTCTAGTCCAGTATGTAGAATCTGCTACAGGAGTTTGTCCAGAGTGTAACTGTCTACAAATCCATCGTCTACCGTCTTTAGTTACGATGTCTGATAGAACATATCCAGTAGAATTGTCCCAAATACCTTTATACTCAAAAGACATATTTACTAAGTCTGTGTGTTGCTGTAAAGAGAGATGGTAGCGTTCAGAGGAGTTACCACCTTGTAATCCGTTAAGGTCATTATGGTTTGGTATTGTCGGAGAAGAGTCCTCGAAAGTGTTGTCCCAGTATCCTTGAGTAACATTACCGTTAATTGTAAGTGTATGCCCGTTCAAGACTATTTCTTCGTAGACTAAGGTATCTGTAGCGTACGCTGAGATAGTTATATCAGCCTCTAGGATAATTCTTCGTATTCTATTGGCACCTGTACAGAATACATCAGTCTGATTTACGAAAGTAAGGTCTGTATAGAGACTAGCATTTCCGAAATTTAGCTGAGATGTAGCAGGTCTATTGAAGACTATAGGTTGGCCATAGAAAGACTTAGGTAGGTATCCATATACAGCAGACCATCCTATTACCGCAGTATTAATAGGGTTCCATACATCTCCTATGAACACATTTCTAAAGGAGTTACTGTCAATGTTCATCGCTGCTGAGTAGTCATCCCAAGTATTAAAGAAGGCTGAACCATCAATATTTACCTTGTCGTTTATATCTAGAAGTCTTTTGAAATTTGTCCAAGCAGATCCGTCATAAGCTCTGTAGTGAAGAACACCAGAGTTCTTTTCGATATACTCTTGATAAATTCTAACTGTACCTGTATTAGCTGTAGTCCTAATTGTCCCGTAACCATTAGGTAAGACTCCTCCTAGAGTGTCGTTAGAGACTATATCTACTGTGATCCCGTTACCATAGGTAGCAAGAGTATTTACATTACCAGAGGTTAATGTGATTTTCCTAGCGTAATACTCTGAAGGGATTCCGTTTACTTTACTTACTTGAGCATCAGTGAGATGGTTCCTCTGTGATGCAGAGCCTCCTTGTAACCCATCAAGGTCGTTGTGGTCTGGTGTAACTCCGCTAACGGAAACCCAAGAATCCCACGCTACTATAGATTCAGGAGTTCTACCTTCTTCGAAGTCATAAGTACCCGTTCTGATACTAATCTCATTAGTAGTTAGATTATAAGCAACCTGAAGTTGGCTACGAACATAGATATTAGATCCACCTGGAGTAGGCCCTTCTGTACCCATATTACAATACACTACGAACTTATCAGTATCGTTAGGGAATTTTCCTGTGGCGAATCCGTTACCGTTAGGGTTAGCAGAAGTATTAGAAGTCCATCCGTTTGCGTTTACAATGTCATTAAGACTCTGTAGACCCGCCTGACCAATAGGTATTGTTATTTGTGAAAACAGACTACCTGTGACATTACCAGACTGTTGATTTACATAAGCTAGTAAGTTGTCAATAGCTTCTTTCACTGTACTGCCATCTACGTCTCCATCATAACCTAGCAGGGCAGCAGTATCTTCCTGAGATAAAGCTTCTAGTGATGGAAAGAACCTAGAAACCCCCTCAGCGGTCTTTACTACAATACCTTTTTGTTCCTGAGGGGTGGTAGCTCCATCGGAGAAGCCAAAACCCCTATCTGGAATGTTGGCTTCTACTGAGGCTCTGTCTACGTTCTGGTGCGGTGTTACGTGTACTTTTGCCATAATGTTTTATTCTCCTTATAGGGTAAATATAACACTATTCGTCTGGGTCAGCATACGTTCCATCTTGAAACTCGTAATCAGGTGGATTCTGTACCCCTCCACTCCCTCCGTCAGGGTATCCTATAGAGTCGTCTTTGAAGTCCCATTTATAAGGAGAGTTCTGTAAAATAAAGGTGTCTACGTCTGTTTCTATATTCCCACCATCCCAGTAAGTATCTTCCAGAGTAGAGAATACAGCAGGAGGGATAGGCATATAAACTTCAAGCTGAACCTTACCGTTATAATAATCTGGCGTAATACGTTGTACGAAACCATAACCTTCTGCTTCAAACCCAGTGCCACCCGCATTAGTATGAAACCAAGTCTGTAGTTTTACAGCATCCCCGATGTCTAACTTCTGGGCCTCTGTAGCTACTCCTTCTTTGTAGACTGTGTGATTCATATTAACTTCAAATGTTACAGTCCAAGCTTCAAATAGATGCCATAAAATTATTCTCTCGGCTACCTTATACATGGAGTTTACTGGAGGTTGATTACCGCTATAAACATAAGGAATATTCATATCGTAAAACCATTCCAATTCTTCTTCTTTTTCAGACTCTACAACAGCTTTAAAATACTTATTTGAAATTCTATAACCATCCAGAACTCGTGAAGCATTTCCGTTAAGAGTATCCTCAAAAGTTTTATATCCTGGACACGTAACCTTGTCCCCCTCAGCATCGTAATTTACTGTGATAATCTTATCTACTTTCTCTTTACCTGTATGATAATGAAACTTGAAAGTGAACTTAGATATGATTTCTGACATTGGGCGTAATTTAACACCTACACCAGAAGTTCTAATAATATCAGAATCTTTAAATGTAAATGCTGAATTTTCGGATAACTCTGTGCGAGCAGGGTTATAGTAATTTAATTCGTGATCTCTGTAATACAGAGATTTTAAAATGGCTTTATCGTCAGAGTCGAAAGTTACCAGACCTCTAACGTGTCTAGTTTCAGAATCCAATACTTCACTAACTGTACTTTGGTTTGTGAACTGAACCCTAGCCATCAAACCTTGTAAGGCTTTAGTAGCTGTACGGTCTGGAGTAGGAGCATACTTACCAAAACCTTCTCTAAACATCAGATTTTTGACTATATCGTTAGGTGACTCTTCGAGTCTATCTGAGGGGGTATTATTTGAGAGTAAATCCGTTCTACCATTAGTATGAACAAAGATGTTATCAGACTCGATATTAATCTCTCTAGAAGTCATAAGGTAGGCTTTATCATCACCTTCCATCTGACCTCCGAAGTCATAAGTAGCGTGATCTGTACGCAGTACACTTAACGGAGAGATTCCTTTATATGTGCCGAAATCTCCATCTGTAGATTCAGAAGCACCTGAGAAAAATGAGATTGTGTATCCAGTACAACTCCTCAAAAATTCAATTTCTTCATTGAAATATTTTTGCGGGATTGTAAGAATATTCTTACCTGTGTGGATAACGTAAGGAGTCTTTGGTAATCTACCTATCCAAGAACCGTCAGTAGGTCTGTTATCTAATTCATCTACAGGATCTAACCCTAGAGAATCCGAAAACTCAGTAGATGTCCCGTCTTCGTTAGTTAGATACATATTCTGGTCAGCATCAAAATCGAAAAACTTATCATTACCCCCAATAACTGCTGGTCTGTTATAGAATATATGCCAACCATCATTAGAGTACAACTCATTCGTCAGGTCGGCTCCAGAATGACTTAAATAAACAGTGTCTGCAAATACTACTCTTGAAAGTCTAGGGTTTATGTGGTTAAGTGTGACTGTATATCTAAGACTCCCGCAAAATTTTTCAGCAGCATCTTTACCGGATACTCCATGCATATAGTTATAAGGAGATACACCATACTGGTCTATGTCATAGTCTGGACTAGCCCTCTCTAACCTTATAGCTTTAGAGATTACTATAGATACGTCAGTATCAGAACCTTCTAATCCGTTTATGGTATCGGAATCTAGTTCGTAGTCGTAAGTCTGTTTGATGTCAGGAGCTATATCATTAAACCTATCTAGTGTTTGGTCAGCAGAGATTTGAGTGTTTCTTCTCATAAACCCTAGACCTAGAAGTTTAGATTGACCGGCCCTTCCTGGATGTACTGGGAATAAAGCGTTTGTAAACCCTGTAGTATCAGTAAGTTTTAGAGGTGTAGTAGAAGGGTATGTACTTCTGTCAAATGTACTAACAAAAGGGTTTTCGTAATCGTAAACCTGAGAAGGGCTGAACTCATTCCATAATATCCTAGACCATAACCCTGCAACTCTTCCAGAGATAAATTTAGATTTATCCGTAGCTTGATTTATTCTGTATACACTCCAAGCTGTAGAGAAACTTAAAAAGTCTATATCTTCTGTGTTAGTAGTACCTGTCTCGTATGTACGGAAAATCAACCCCTCAAAATTTCTTGACTCCACAGAACTTAAAATTCCTGAAAATCCAGAGTCATAAAATACTCCTGTACTAGAGTCTTTATACCAGGAAATTGAAGGGAAAGTATTAATCATACTAGGAGTGTATAAAGACATTCTCTCTTGCTGAGTCATAGTGTTCAAAGCTGGGTCTGTAGATTCTCCGTTAACCATATACTCAGAGTATTCATCCCAAGGTTTATAAAAACCTCCTTGGGCTGTGTGAATATTCACTCTTTTATATAACTCTAATCCGCTACCTTCATCGTCCTCTAGTAGTCGTACCGAATACTCCGTAGGTAATTCTAAAGAGTATTTATCTATATTAACTGAAGTAGCCCCTTGGGGGTAAATAGACCTGTCGACCTTACCTGAGCCGTTAGGGTTCTGAGTGTAGGTAAAAGGATTGGATGCGGTACAGGCAGAAACATTAAAAGTCCCTTTTACTTCTCCTATTATTCCTGTATCTGATGAATCATCTATAACAGCAGGTATTTTAATACTTGAAGTAGATTCTTGGTATGCAGTATAGGCAGGAGTATTAAGTAGGACATAACTAGAACCTTCTGCTTCCCCTTCTTGTGTTAAGTCTCTGGCTTCTAATACTGTATGTTTTGTAGAAGTTTCAACTAAATCTAACCCTTTTAGAGGTTTGAATTTTTTAGAGTCCGTATCGTAAGAAAACAGCTCAATTTCAGATTGGTTAACTTGAGGGGTGATTCCTCTATTAATAAATCCGTCCTGTTGTTGGTAATCTGTAATTAATATTACAGCCTTCTCTTTAAGTTTCGCTAGATAGGTAGTCTCTGCAAAAGACTCTTCCGGGTCTTGCTCATAAGGAGTGTCTGTAAGATCTAAGTAGAAGGAGACTGTACCGAAAACCTCCGCTATCTTATTCACTTTAAATAATTCGTACTCTTGAAATACTACTTTATCGTCATTAGCATCTACATTAGAAACTCCTGAAGTAGCGACAATACTTATGTATAAATCAGGAACTCTAGTAGTCGTAGTGAAGCTTAAAGCAGGTTTATCTGAAGTTACTCCTGGAATATCAGCGAATGTCTCAGCTATATTAAGTTT
>Ga0206679_10002024_pt1 | contig 16462 bp, 13 predicted proteins | sample M110012015metaG_FD_155464 | JGI IMG/M metagenome (GOLD analysis project Ga0206679, IMG submission 155464) | Ammonia-oxidizing marine archaeal communities from Monterey Bay, California, United States - M1 100m 12015 | ecosystem: Environmental > Aquatic > Marine > Intertidal zone | place: USA... | reverse complement strand
AAATTTCCTCATAGTTAACTATTAAAGTATCTTTATCAGATATTTCAGATTCTATCTTTTGTTTAATACTTTTATATTGCCATAGAACTTTATCTGTTACTTCTTCTTTTTTCTTATCCTCCCACCCTATTGGTTTTAAGGACATCCAAATAAAATCCTTCCTGTTTTCTTCAAAACCTTTAAAGGTTTGTACCATAGAGTATATGTTTGAAAGTTCATCTCTTTTTAAATAAATAAATATACATCCTGGAAAATTCTTCCTCAGAAATTCCACAGAAAAGGAGTGTCCCAGATACCCACTTATCATAGGGATATCTTTGGAAAGTAATGTTGAAAAAACAGATTTGATATATTTAACTCTCTCTTTTGAAATTATATTCTTTTTATCTTCTAAACCTTGTCCGGTCCAATAGCTCCAAAACTTCATACCTTCCGCTTCTCCTGAAAGACCTGGAACTAACCCTCTATCTGATTTAAAACTTCTGTTTTTAGAAACTGATTTAACATACCTCCCTCCTATATAAGGAAGCGCATATAATAAATTCCAAAAATTAGAAAGATATAGACTTTTAGTTCCTCTATTTAAAAGTTGATAGATAAGGGTCGACCCACTTCTTGGAGGAGCAATAACGAAAATAATAGGATAGTGATCACTTCTTTTTTTTGGAAAAAAGAACTCTATCCAAGTTAAAAAAACAGGAGGAATAGATTGAAATATTCTGGCTACTGAAAGCAATATAGGACTAGTTCCTTTTCTCACAGTTTCTTCTTATTTTCTCTTGATTAATTAGAATATTTAACTTTATAAAAGGTCCAAATTTTAATAATGAAATTATAGGTCTAATAGGATAAATAATAGACACTATAAATTTTATTTTTGGACTATAAATTATATTTAATTTACAATATGCTTTTCTAAACTTAAACTTCTGTATCAAGAAAGACTGGATATTAGTTTCATGAGATATGCTACGAGCTCCATCATTAACATACTTAAAATTTTTCTCATTAAGATAATACTTATTCATTGTATAAAACAAAGCGTAACTCGGATATAGTTTCAGGTAATCTGGATGAAATTTAATAATAGAATAATCACAACAAAAGTTAACAACTTTATTCTGACAATAACCTATCATCTTCCCTTCATTATAGATTCCCCAAAACTCCCATTCGTTACCTAAAGATTCAATTTCTTGATGAAACTCATCTTCTGATTTTGCTTCTAAATGAGTATTATATTTTAAAAATGCAGCGGTATAACTTTTAAAACCTTCTTCTAGAACTATCTTTTTATCAATTATCTTAACCTCACAATTCCTTAACCCTCTTCTAATCTGATTCCTTGTATTTTTACTATAATCTGATATCTCTAATTTTTCATCACAAATCACATACCAAAATTCAGTTTCTTTTTTACAATCAAAATTAGTAGTCCAACGAGCAAAAAAAACATTTCCATCTCTTATTTTCTTGTTCAAATCAGTAGTATCCACCTCAAGATGAGGAGGAAGGGAAGGTATTAGAGCTCCATTATATTTTCTCCAATCTTTCATTCTATTCAATTCTAAAAAGTTGTCTTCTAAGTGTAAATGTAAGATAGTAAATAGTTTTAGCTAGAATTGAAAATTTACCTTTTTCAATTTTACCAATACCCTTTACATGTTTAGCTTTAAAATATTTTCTCCAATCCCCCACCTTCCCTTCTCTAAAAAGCTTCCAATTATCTTTTCTATTAGTAGGGTAATAATTAATATTCCCTTTTTTAAGTTCTTCCCTAAGTTTATCTAAAGTTGTTTGTTCTTTTACTTGAGCAATTTCCTCTTCTGAAATATCATCAATTCCAATCACCTTCGCTATTTTAATAACAGTACCTTCAAAGTCAGAAATTAAATCTGAAAAATGGAAGAAATTTTCCTCTCCCATGAATTGTTTACACCTTTTATTAAATAAACTTATTTCGTAAGCTTTATATCTTCCAACAAAAGAATAGTACAGAGAAAAACTAATTTTATTCCTGTATTTATTCTGAATATGAAAATAATGAGAAACAATAGCATCTCTCATATCCCTTTCTATAAACAGAAACTTAACATTTTCAGGGTAAATTTTCTTTAAGGTTTGTTTCTTAAAAAAATGGGATTTTGTAAGGTAATTATTAGAAATAAAATCTTCTACAATCAAAAAATCTGACAATTTACTTTCTACAATAGTAGTTGGAGAGTTAATATCATTAGTATATTTAATTGGAACCTTTTCTAGGTTCAATTTTTTCACTATGGTAAGCTCTACCAAAATTGCATGTAACCAAGAAGATCCGGACTTAAACGCCCCATTACAAATTATTAACATATATACTATAAAAGAAACATTCTAGAACTACTGAAGATTAATACTGGAATACTGAAAACTAATAGCAAAAATAGTCTAAATACTATTCTATTACTATATTTTAGAATTGTATTTGAATACCTATACAAATCAAAAAGCAAAAATACTAAAAACATCATTCCTAATCTTTCAGAAATCATATCATATTCTAAAGATGACAAACCAAACATTAAAGTAATAATAATAATTAATGATGGGGTCTTTCTAAAAAGATCTAGAAATCTAAATTTAAATTTAATTAGATACATAACAAAGGTAGATAGGAACATAAATAAATAAACCAAACTCATATCAACTCCGGTTGATTTTGCGGATTTAAATTGAGAGGCATAGTTAAATAGCATTATAAAGGCTATAGAAATAATAAGAGAAAGAAAAACTCTAAGATATATCTTAGCGCTAAATATTTTATTGATGAAAAATATCGGAAGTAAAACTATAGCTGTATTGTGCATGAAAATTGATAAACAGAAAAAGAAAATAGACTTCCTGTAATTACTTTTTAATAGAGAATAAGAATACAAAGAGAAGATAGTAGCAAATAACTGTCTATATATATTCTCATATCCAAAGAATATAGGAAAACTAGTTGATAAAACAACTATTAGACCTAAAGATAGGTTATTCATCACTAAAGAATTTTTTGAAAGATTAATAGATGTTCTATACAAAACAAATATCCATATTAGATCCATAAAGAGTAGAACAGCTATTTCATTATTAAAAATATAATAAAAAAACCTTAAGCTATACCAAAAAACAAATTCTCTTAGATAATATATATGATGACCTGAAGAGGTCATTTCCTTTGCATAGGTAATCATATCAGTATCTAGTCCAGAGTTTCTAACAATAATCATAAACAAACATATACTGGGCATATATAAAAGCCATAAGACAAATCTATTTTCAGAGATTATTGTTATTACACCCAGGATAAGAAGTATTATAAAAGCAACTAATTCCATATTACATTAAAAATTGTTTAGAGCTCTCAAAAAATAAAGTAGGGAGACTAAATAACAACATCAAAGCTAGTCTTACTAGAGATCTTATTCCTTTGCTTTCAATTTCAGAAGAATACTTATACAAATCATAGGTTATAAAACAAATAAACATCATTCCTAATCTTTCTGCAACCATATCTACGTTTAAAGCCACTAAACCTATCATTAATACTACAATAAAAAACAAAGAAGGAACTTTTTCAAATAGTATGTAAATATTTTTCCTGAATACTAGTAAACCAACTATCAATAACAAAATAAATATAAGAAGATAGAACATTCCCATATTTAATCCGCTTTGTTCAGCAGATTTTAATTTAGCCAAAACACTTAAAGACGCAACAAAAACTAAAGACACAATAAGTGAAATCTGTATTCTATCTGAAAAGTTAAACTTATAAAATTTCTTCATTAAAAATAAGGGCAATAATAAAGCTACTATATTATGCATGAAAAATGCAATCAATAAAAAGAATAAAGATGTGTAATATTTCTTATCAATTAAAGAATATGACAGTAATGCAAATACAGTGGCATAAAACTGTCTGTATATGTTTTCATATCCGAAAACAAAAGGGAAAGAAGTAATCAGAACTAATAATAACGCATTATTTAAATTCTCTGAATTAAAAGAAGACATTCTATTTCCCACCTTAACCATTGTAATTATCCAAATAAAATCCATAAATAAAAATGATAGAAATTCATCTTGAAAAAGATAGTAAATAAACCTACTTCCCAACCAAAAAATAAACTCCCTTAAATAATAGAGGTCCATTCCTGTAGCATGCATTTGCCTAGCATAATCTTCAATATCTGTATCAAATCCCTCATTACGAACAATAAATAGAAAAACCATTACAGATGGAATAAAAATCCATTTATAAAGCGTTTTGCTTTCTGTTAAGATTATAAAAGACACCAAACAAATTAATGATATATAAGCTACTAATTCCAATTAATCATTATTTTTTAAATAATATATATAAGAATATATTGATAAAACTACACTTACAATAGATGAGAATGAAATCATAATTAAGGATTCTGTTTGCATATCCATTTTCAAAATAAAAGAAATGAAGAAACCAATAATAATAGAACTAATAAATATTAAAGAAATATTCCTCCTAACCTCTTTACTTAACTCCATATCTAGAGAGAAGAAAGGTTGAAACAATGCAGTAGCAATAAAAATTAGAACGAAACTATAACTTAAACTCTGAATAAAATTAGTGGTATTTTGAACGTCATTTAAATTAAATTCTCCTCTCATAAAAATGAGTTTTATTAAATCATATCCGAAAAACTTCAATCCTAAAACTAAAAACACTCCCATGAAAACTGAAATTAATACAGAATACAACATAAACATATTATTCTTTTTTATAGATACTTTTCGTAAAAGTAAAGTACTAATATTCCCAACAACTGCCGTTAATAAAGCATTTAATATAAAAACTGAATAGGTGAAATAAGCAATGGTAACCCCACCATCTGCACCAGAAACAAAACGGGAGGAGAGAATTATAATATTAGCAAAATTACCAAGAACTAAAGTAGCAATATTTAAATCTTTTCTACTTAATTCTATTTCAAAACCATCTGTCTTTTTATTCATTGGAATAACATATGCAATTGTTATAGAAATAATACCAATCAATCTACTTACTACTAATCCGAAAAGATTAAATAATAAAGTTAATGGATAGATAAAAACAACAACTAAAAAAGAGTTGAGTGAGGTAGCTATAGAGAAATCAAAAAACCTTCCTTCCGCTTGCATAATAGTCAGGTATATTGTATTTAGAAAATTAAAACAGATACTTACACTTAAAAGAATAGAAAGTAAACTTAATAATAAGGTGTGTTCGGTATCTAAATATAAGATAATAGAAAATTGAAATAACTGACTTAAAACAAATAAAAACAGCATGGTTCTCTTAGAAAAAGAAAATACTTTTTTAAGAGAAATAGATTTATGTTGTTTGAAAAATTTTGTGAATTTAGGAAGTAAATTTGCTTTTAAAGCATTACCAACAGTAAATTGAGAGAAAAAATCTGCAACTGTTCTTAAAAGTAAATAATTTGCATACAACAAAGAAGATCCGAAAAAGAAAGCAATAACAGGCTCACGAATTAAACCGAAAATCTTCTGTAATATATTGGAAAAGAATAAACTAGAGAAATCCTTAAGAGAACTAGATTTTAGTAAGTTCCGGATTTTCATATCTTATTTTACTCCAATTTGAAGATACTCAAACCCATGTTTATTTATCTGTTCTGTTGAAAACTGATTTCTACCATCAATAAATACTGTCGTTTTCATCAATTGAGACATCCTAGAAAAATCAGGAGAACGGAATTCTTTCCACTCTGTAACTAACACTACAGCATCTACACCTTCTAAAGCAGAATACTTATCCTCACAATATTTAAGGTCTACATCATTTAAATAAAACCTTGCCTGATCCGTAGCCTTTGGGTCATACGCATTTACTCTTCCTCCATTTTCAATAATAGAATTAATAAGGTTTATAGAAGGAGCTTCCCTCATATCATCTGTTCCAGGTTTAAAAGAAAGTCCCCATACAGCAAATGTTTTACCCTTTAATTCTATCCCAAACCTCTGAACAATCTTCTTAAATAAAATATTCTTTTGATTATTATTTACCTTTTCTACTGAACTTACTAACTCAGGAGTATACCCACTTGACTGAGCTATATTAATAAGTGCCTTTACATCTTTTGGGAAACAACTTCCTCCATAACCACAACCAGGATAAATAAACTGATATCCAATTCTTTTATCGGAACCAATTCCAATTCTTACCTGATTTATATCTGCACCTACATGTTCACAGATATTAGCCATTTCATTAATAAATGATATTTTAGTTGCAAGCATTGCATTTGCCGCATATTTTGTCATTTCTGCTGAACGAATATCCATTCCAATAAACCTATCATGATTAAAGGTAAAAGGAGTATATAGTTCTTTCATTAACTTCATTGCATCCTCATTATCAGCACCAACTACCACTCTATCAGGCCTCATGAAATCATCAATAGCTGCACCTTCCTTCAAAAATTCAGGATTAGATACAACATCAAAAGTAAGATTACTTTGTTTTGCATCTAAGGTTTCTTGAATTTTATTCTTCACTAAGTCAGCTGTACCAACAGGAACAGTACTTTTATCTACAACAATCATATGATGAGACATATTATTCCCAATATCTTCTGATACTTGTAAGACAAATTTTAAGTCTGCACTACCATCATCTCCCATTGGAGTACCTACGGCAATAAAAACAATAGTAGCTTCATCTAGAGCGTCTTTGATATTTGTAGTAAAATGTAATGTACTTTTTTTTTGATTATCTAACACTAAAGATTCAATACCTGGCTCATAAATAGGAACCCTACCTTTTTTTAAGTTTTTAATCTTTGTTTCATCAACATCTACACAAATAACCTTGTTTCCCATTTCTGCGAAACAAGCTGCAGCTACCAAACCTACATACCCGGATCCTATAATTCCTACTTTCATTTACTTAGTTTTTTTAAGTGCTTGTTGTTTTACTTCTCTTATTATTGCTATTATAATTGATAAAATAAAAGATAAAAACCCTATTGCAGTTCCCCATATAACAACTTCTCTTTCTTCAACTGTAGTTTGCGTAAAATTTTCTACAAATGTTAAAGGTTTTAGCATTTCATTATTTGTAATAATAACTGATTTTTTATGTGTCAAATCTACAATTTGATTCTGTATATCCATTTCATCTCTAGATGACAAAATCGTATTAGTACTTAAATCTATAGTAGAATTTGCTTGATTTCTCAACTCTCTTAATTCACTTATTTCTTTATCAATAGAATTTACTATTGCATTATTAGTGCTTTTATAAATAACGCTATAAGTTCCCACATAATCATTTGTATTAAAATAACTCATTATTCCATTTTGGATGGTAATTATTAATGAATTATCCCTTACTAATAAGTTAACAAGAAACTTTGGAGTATTATGTTTTTTCTCATCTTTATCTTCTCTGAAAATCTGTTCTGCTTCTATATATTTAATCTGAGAAGCCTCTTCAGTTGTTATATTTAACTTTGAAGACAAAGCTTCATAGTCTTCTTTCTTTACATCTAACTGAAGATTATTAATCATATTAATAGCGGTTCTTTGATTTAGTATATCATCATCTTCAAATCTTTCGTAAGCAGCTATACCAGAAGTAGCAATAGCAGTAGTAGAAAAATAAGCTGGTTTAAATTTCTGAAATAAAATAACTGAAATTACACCAATAACAGTAATCGATATAATCAGAAATTTATTTCTAATGAAAAATAAGATAATATCTGAAAATAATTTTTCTAAACTTAATTCTTTATTCATAATTTTTTAATGTTATTATTCTCTAAATAAAAAACCCCATAAATGGGGTTTTATTTTAATTTGTTATATGAAGGTTAGTATTCCCACATATCATGTTCAATGTTAAATATTTCTTCTTTAATTCTTTCTGATTCTAATAAAGCGTCTAAACCAATCATATAATCTGTAACAGATCTATTCATTATATTAGTTTCCTGAAGAATTCGACTACCAAACATTCTTTTTTCAAGAATTCCTAAATATGATCTTTGTTGAGCATTATTCTTAGTGAAATTAGCTACTTTAGTTTGAACTAATAAATCTCTGAATTCCGGAAAATATATCCAAAATAATGGTTCTTCTTTCTCATCACCATTTTCATCTATAAAAGTTCTAACAGGGGACATACCTATTATTCTTGTTGACATCTTAGATCTATGTTTATCAAAAAACCATTCTTCCTTAATTTCCCATTTTAGAATTTCTGTTCTATTAAAAGGAGTCACTACATCAGGGTAGTAAACTGTGTTCCCATTGATGTCAACTGAATCTCCTCCTCCCCAAATAGACTGAATAGCTTCTCCTTTCTGAACTTTAGATCCTAATAACATTTTTTCATCTGGAGATAATTCTCCATATTTAAATTCATTTCCTGGAGCCATATTATTAACAACCTTAAAACATCTAAACTTACTATCATCCCCATACTGTAGAGCTTCCATTATCACATCGATTAAGCTCATTTTTTCAGGGTTCAAGTTACCTCTACTCTCAATTGCAGGAAAGTAAAAATGATGATTGATTTTTTGTCTTAGATCGATTTCTCTCCAAATAGTTCTAGACCATACAATATCTTTTTCATCAATATTAGGGTACTTATAAGCTTTTTCTTTAGACTGATTATGATCTTTATTAAAAGCTCCATCAATAATTGTATCTGGATTTAATGGTGTCGGTGGTGTTAAAACCTGGGAAAGAACAATTGATGGAAGGCAAACAATTGCTAATAAAAATATATACTTTTTAATATTCTTCATAATTTAAAATTTTATTTTAATGTGTAATTAAATCCAACAGATGGCCCCATTCTTCTTACTGAACCACCTTTTTGTTTAACTATTATATTACTAATTATCACTTTGTCTCCTTTTTTAAGTCTTCCAATTTCAGATTTTACTTCTCCATCAATTTTCTTTTTCCCATTAAATGGTTTAGACACTGTCCCAATGCATTCTATATCAAATTTAACTACTTTAAATACTATTCCTTCAAAGTCAAAATTTAATAATTTAGCGGATAAATTTGGTTTCCCTGTAATTTGTTCTTTTGAAACTTTATTAGAATTTAAATGGAAAATAGATGGGTCTGGAACTTGCCTAACCCTAAATTCCATCTTCCCTATTGATTTCTTCTTACCATATTTATCTTTAACGGTTACAGAAATAGAAACCTTTTTATCTCTCATCTTAGTGTCAGGTATTACTAAATATTCTCCCTTCTTTTTACTAACAGTCTTTATTGAACCACCACTCATAGAAATAGATACTTGATCAGGTTGATAACCAGCTACTGAAACTGATATTGGGTTCTCTATAACAGTATAAAGAATATTCATTTTTGTTGCAGACACAGCAAATGATTTGTTAGATACTACATATTCACCTTCAAAAGGATAGTATTGATCTCCATCATCCTGTAGAATTTTAATTAATCCTTTATATGATTTTGGGCCGACACTACCACCTTTTACAGTATAAATACCTTGTCCGTTTATTACAGGAACTATAGTAGGAGTACCTCTAAACTTATAAGTACCATCTGATAAAGAATCATAATCTCCAATTAATATTTCAGGTTTTGCTGTTTCGTCAAAAGCAGTTAAGAATATTTTAGATTTAAACTCATCTCCTTTTAAAACAAAATTAGAAGAAGGAATAGTAGTCGCCATTGCAGTGGTAAACTTCAATGAGTTCGCATCAATATTAGTTGCTAAAAAGGAAATTACTTCCGCTTCCATATTTTTAACATCCGCTTGCCATTTTGAAAGTAAAGTTAAAGCTCCTACAGCAGGCATATCATAAAAGTTATATTTTTCCCAAGTTACTTCGTTTCCTTTCTCTCCATAAACATCTTTTATTTTAAGGTTTTCATTTATATCCCTTATCAACTTGTCTGCAGAACCAGAAGCAATCCAACTAGAGTCTTCAGCTGTTTTAAGAATTGTTAATAAAGATTGTCTAAACTCCTCTATTTTATTCTTAAGATGTGTAGCCTTACCAATTCCATCTATTCTAGGTAAATTTGGTTTATTTTCTGGATTAAAAATATCACCAGAAGCATGTCTATTATCTTTAGCGCTTAAGAAAGCAATCTTCTTTGATTTATCTATATCTGATAATTCTGAATAGTTAACTTCAAAAATATTATCTTCAATTTCATCTCCTTCTTCATCTTTATGTTGACCTAAAAAAACTTTTCCATCTGTCTTTAATACAAGCTTATACTTCATCTTTTGTATATCCTCTACCAGTTCAGAAGATATTGGTTTTACCTGATTGGCTAGATTCTTGTAATTTTTTACCTTTTCCTGATTAGTTGCATTTTCAAATCCAAGATAAGTATCTAAATTCTTTTTATCTATACCTTCAGTTGTCTTAACAATTCCTAAATTTACCTCAAAAAATGAATTTAAGACTTCTTTGGACACATTTAATGCAAGTAATGCTGTAAGCACTAAATACATCATGTTAATCATTTTCTGTCTTGGTGACAAATTACCTCCCGCCATACTTTCTTATGTTTTTAGTTAGTAATAAAATGATTATTTATTTGGGTTCATTGCAGTTAGCATATTTCCATATACTTTATTCATTTGCTCTAAATTAACTGCTAATTGAGATACTTGCTCTTGGAATTTCTTAGAATCTTCAACAGAAGATTGTAGGTTCTGCAAGAACATAGTTGTAGCCTCCATTTGCTGATTAGAAGCTTGTAATTGTAATTCGTACAAAGAGTTTAAAGCATTCATGTTCTTTACTCCCTCCTGAATTTGGTTATTATATTCTGAAATACCAGAAGCGGCAGAAATCGTTTCATTTAATTGAGTAGAAGCCTCTCCAAAAGATTTTAATCCTTCATTTAAACTTTCAACTAAAGCATTGTCAATTTTCGCTTTTTCTAGAGCGTTATCTAATTGCTGTGCAGGAGACATATTTGCTGGATCTGTCATATGATCATGACCCAAAATTGGATATACCTTCTCCCATTCATACTCTTCATGAGTTTTCTCGAAAGCAGAGAAAAAGAAAATAATTGCTTCTGTACTTAAACCTAAAATCAACATTATAGACGCTCCAGGAAGATGTTCAATTTTAAAAAGAGCACCAATAATTACTAGGGCAGCACCCCAACCATATAGTTTTGGCATCATTGCTTTGTACCATTTTGCTTCTGTAATATTTCCTAATCCCATTTTTTTATTTATTTAGTTTTTTATTTTTTAATTATCATTTTTATTGAAAATCTTTTTTGTCTCTTCCTAAGAAATCCATCACACATCTGAATCCAATATAGGAAGTAGAAACCTCATCATACTCATAGGTTCTTGTAGAGTTTTGGATGAAATAAGAAATATCTTTCCAAGACCCTCCTCTCACTACTTTTCTTTTCAATACATCTTGGTCAGACTCAGAAGACATATATGAGTTATCAGAGTTCATATCATGAGAATAAGAAGTAGATGTCTCATCATATACAGTTGAAGTCCATTCTGATACATTACCCGCCATATCGTATAATCCATAATTATTTGGATTATATTGCCTAACTTTGATTGCTTTTAATCCTCCATCAGCTACATAATTACCTCTTAAAGGTTTAAAGTTAGCCAAGAAGCATCCTTTCATATTTCTAGTATAAGGACCTCCCCATGGGTATGGAGACATACCAAGACCTCCTCTAGCAGCATATTCCCATTCTGTTTCTGTTGGTAATCTGAAATTAGGTAATATTGGTTCATGCTGAGTTCTTAAAAATGAATTCATAATATGAGTTCTCCAATGACAAAATGCATTTGCTTGTTCCCAAGTAATACCTACTAAAGGATAATCATCATGTGCTTCATGCTCATAGTTAAAAGTAGCATCTGTTTCATTATTTGCATACGCATAATCAGATTGATAATCTAAAGTAGATGGGTACATTTTCACTTCCTTTTCAATTACAAAATTATCTCTATAAGTAGAAGCGTCCATAGCGTCAATAGCTTCTTCATCTAATTGATTAGATTTTGAAAGAGCTCTTACATTTAAAATTTCATATCTGTAAACAAAGTTATCTTCTTCTTTAACTGATTTTCCATCTACATATGTCTTAATAAATAAAGAGTCATATAAGAATTTATAATGTTCATCATTTTCGTTCAATCTAACTGACCAATCAATTACTCTTAAAGTGTCTCCATTTACAATATTATTACTCAATAAAGTATCACCTCTGTGGTTTTTAAATAAGTTCATTTCTGTTCTAATCATAGAGTCCACAACCCATCTTTCAAACTGACGATATTCATTATTAGTTATTTCTGTCTCATCCATATAAAAAGCTCCTACAGAAACTCTTTGGTTTGTAGAAACATTTGCAAAAGGGACATCCTGATCTGAAGGTCCCATAACAAAACTCCCTTGAGGAACGAAAACCATTCCATAAGGATCTGTTGGATTCCAAACTAATCTATCCGTACCACCTATTAATTCTCCGTTTCCAGAACCAGCACAACCACTTAATAAAGCAATTACTGAACTTAAAAATAATATTTTTTTCATATTCATTTTAATTTATTTCACTTGAGTGAAAGGTTTTTAATTTTATAAGTATCTTGGGTTTTTATAACTTTTTACCGGTCTGTCGTAATCAACCTTAAAGCTGTAACCCAACATGAACTCAATACTGTTATTTTGTATTTTATTTAGAACTACATCATAAGCTAGTCCAAATTTTAAATCGTCATTTATATTCATCCCTGTCAACAAAACAATACCTTCATCCAATCTGTAACTAACGCCTCCCCATATCTTATTATTGTATAGAATGTTTGTATTTATATCTAGTTGAGAGGTAGTACCATCCGATTTTAAATAAATTGACGGATTTAAAGATAACATTGGATTTATTTCATGATAATACCCGGCAATCAAGAAATAGTGACGAGATAAGTTTAAAATATCACCATCTTTTTCTATAGAAGGTTCTGTAATATGAAGGGAAGAAAGTCCAATATAAACGTCTTGTGTATTATAATAAACTCCACCTCCAAAATCCATAGCAGAACCACTTATTTCTCCAGTAGGAATTGATATATCTCCTAGGTCAGCAGGAATTAAATTGCCTCCATTTAAACCACTCTGAAACATTCCTGCAGAAACTCCAATTCCTAGTTGTCCGTCTCCTAAATCTGTTCTATAAGCATAAGATAATTGTAATCCTAAATTACTATATTCTCCTATAGCGTCTGATACAATATTAAGACCTAACCCCCCATGTAAAACTTCAAATGGAGCATCAACTGCTACATTAAATGTTGTAGGAGCTCCTTCGAACCCCATCCATTGAGATCTATGCAAAACAGAAGCGTTTATAGCATCAGAACTTCCAGCAAAACCGGGATTATTTGCTAATTTATTAAACATATTTTGACTAAATTGTGGAACTTGTTGAGCTTTAGAAATCCCAAAACATAGGGTAAACAAAGATATAAACAGTATGGTTTTTTTCATATTATAATTGATATTTTCAACCTTTTTTTTCGGTTGCTAATATAAGTATTTTTTTTAAGATTAAGAGAAATTAGAAGAAATCACACTTTTTTCTTAGGTGTTCAAGATTAAAACCTACAAAAAGCGGTTATAGGTTTTAAGCCATCTCTTAGGTATTTCCCCCTTATTGGCATGTTGATAATCATCATAAGAACAGGCCACAAAATAATTGTCAAAATGTTTTGTCCCGAAACTCTTAAAAGGTACTCCCATCCACCATCTACCACTAGTTTGACTCTTGAAAAATTCAATTTCAGTCTGATTATCCTCAAAAGCAACTGTATATTTCATACAATTATCAATATTTGGATTCAATTCATGTTTTCTTGATTTTACACCTTCAATAAAATACCATAACATTTGAGAGATTAACTGAGAACCTTGATTTAACTCGTCTAATTCCTGATTGTACTCAAATATTCCGAATGATGTTATTTTATCACTTATACCCGCATACCTAGCAATTACACAAGATTGTTCCCCATCAAATCCGTTTGGAGTCGCATATACATTTGAAATAAATGAAGAGCTGCGAACAGAAGACATGTCAAAACTTAAAAAATCAGTATTTCTTAAGAATGGTTCTATTTCCTTCATATTCCCTTTAATCTCTCCTAACCTATGGATTTCAAAATTTAAACTTTCTAGCAATGTAACTTCTTCTGGTTTAACAAAGAAACTTTGATAACCAATATTTATGTAATTAAATAAATGATTTGGCTTGTAAGAAATCATCTTACTTAGAAATGAATTCGATTTTAGTTTGTCATCCTTTAAACCAATATCAAAAGTAGAATCTACAGAACAGAAAGTAATCGTTTTTCCTAACTTAGCATAAGCCTTATAAACAGCATAAGAGACATCTTGCCCTCCTCCAATAATTACTGGGATAACCCCTGTATCAATTAAATCTGTACAAACCTCTGTAATCAAGTTAAATGACTCTTTTCGTGTTGGCATTAAACTTAGAGTTCCTAAATCAGCAACTTTTGGTAAGTTCTCAAAATATAATCGGTAAAAAGCATCTCTAATTTTACAATCTGTAGTTGTTGCAACATTATCTGTCCCTTCATATTCAGGAACATTAAAAATTGCTATTTCGGCATAATCCACATTCGGAAAAGATTCTTGAGTATGAGAATCAATCTGAAATCCAATCTGAGCAGGATTCCATCTTTCTTTTACAGAATACAAACCCGGATTTAATGGGATAAAATTAGATGCTATTTCCATTTATTTTTTCTTTCTCTTAAACTTTGATTTTGGTTGACTCTCCATTAATTCCAAACATTTTTCTCTTGTCAATTCTTTTGGTTCTAAATCCTTTGGAATTTTTACATTTATCTTTTTCCCTTTTGGAGGAGAAACCTGAATAAAAGCTCCATATCTACCATTTAAAACTTGGACTAAAGGGTCTCCATCAAAATTTAAGATTAACCTATCTTTATCAGCTTGAATTTTAATTTTTATTAATTCAATTGCTCTGTCAATTTCAATAGTTAATGGGTCATCTCCATCATCTTTTTTAATGGAGGTAAACTTACCTTTATATCTTAAATACGGCCCAAATCTACCAACTGAAGCAACTATCTCTTGCCCTTCAAACTCACCCACTGTTCTTGGTAATTTAAACAATTCCATGGCTTCTTCCATGCTAATAGTTTGTATGGATTGATCCTTAAGTAAACTAGCAAATTTTGGTTTCGGTGCATTTTCATCTTCTTGTTTTTCTCCCAATTGAACCATAGGACCAAATGGACCAATACGAACATATATAGTGTTTCCTGAAACAGGATCTACTCCTAGGTTTCTTTCTCCTAAGGCTTTTTCTGCTGTTCCAATAACATCCTCAACTTTAGCATGAAAAGGAGCATAGAAATCCTGTAACATATCATTCCATTTCTTCTTTCCTGCAGCCACTTCATCAAACTCATCCTCTACTCCTGCTGTAAATCCATAATCTAGTACATTATCAAAATGCCCCACCAAAAAGTCGTTTACTACTACACCAATATCGGTTGGAAACATTTTATTTTTTTCAGCTCCAGTATTTTCTGTCTTCACCTCTTTTGTAAGTTCTCCATCCTGTAACATCAAGAATTGATATTCTCTTTTCACTCCTTCTCTATTTTCTTTTACAACATATCCTCTCTTCTGAATTGTAGTAATAATAGACGCATAAGTAGAAGGACGTCCAATTCCTAAATCTTCTAACTTCTTTACTAAGCTTGCCTCTGCATATCTGGCAGGGTGTCGTGAAAAACGTTCGATAGCCGTTATTTCATTCATTTTTAAATTATCATTTACATTTAGATTTGGAAGCATTCCATCTTGTTCTTCCGACTCATCATCTCTACCTTCCATGTAAACCTTCATAAAACCATCAAATTTAATCATTTCTCCTTTCGCAGTAAATTGTTCTGACGCAGAAGAGATATCAATTTTAGCAATAGTTCTTTCTAGTTGAGCATCTGACATTTGAGAAGCAATTGTTCTCTTCCAAATAAGATCATATAATTTTTGATGAGAACTTTCTCCATCAACCGTATGATTACTCATATCTGTTGGCCTAATCGCCTCATGTGCCTCTTGAGCTCCCTTCGCTTTTGTAGAAAAACTTCTCTTAAAAGCATATTCTTCTCCGTACGAACTAATAATTTCATCTCTAGAAGCATCTAAAGCATCATTCGATAAATTTACACTATCGGTTCTCATGTAAGTAATTTTACCCGATTCGTACAACCTTTGCGCTACGTTCATAGTTTGAGCTACAGAATATCCTAATTTTCTAGAAGCTTCCTGTTGTAAAGTAGAAGTAGTAAATGGAGCTGATGGAGATTTCTTTGCTGGTTTTTTCTCCAAAT
>Ga0206679_10002021_pt1 | contig 16475 bp, 15 predicted proteins | sample M110012015metaG_FD_155464 | JGI IMG/M metagenome (GOLD analysis project Ga0206679, IMG submission 155464) | Ammonia-oxidizing marine archaeal communities from Monterey Bay, California, United States - M1 100m 12015 | ecosystem: Environmental > Aquatic > Marine > Intertidal zone | place: USA... | reverse complement strand
AAGGAAAAGATCTTTTCGACCTGTCTACTGAGGAAAGAGCCCGAGAAGGACTGTTTTTAGCTTTTCAATACCCTGTTGAAATACCTGGAGTTTCGAATGTCAATTTTTTGAGAACAGCCATTAATGAAATAAGAGATTCCAAAGGGGAAGATCCAATTTCAGCTAAAGAATTCATGAGCTTGGTCAGAGAAAAAACTAAAATCGTTGAGCTCGACAGCAGCCTGGCATCAAGATCCGTAAATGAAGGGTTTTCTGGAGGCGAAAAGAAACGCAATGAAATTTTTCAGATGGCTATGCTTCAACCCAAACTTGCCGTTTTAGATGAAACAGATTCGGGACTTGACATCGATGCCCTTAAAATTGTGGCCAATGGAGTAAATTCTCTTAAGTCACCTGATAATGCCTGTGTTGTAATTACCCACTACCAGAGATTATTAGATCATATTGTTCCTGACTATGTCCACGTATTGTATGATGGCCGTATAGTAAAAACCGGGGGCAAAGAGCTGGCTTTGGAGCTGGAAGAAAAAGGATACGATTGGATCAAAGAAGAAATGCAAGTTGGCTAATGATGGAAGAGGTACTCATACATTCAAAATTCAATACGCTTAGAGAGCACTTTACGCCCACTCTTTTGCCTTTCTCTTCTCAAGCCTTGAAGAAAGCGGAAGCGCTTTTAGCCGATGCTGATTTTCCAAGTAGAAAAAATGAAAACTGGAAGTACACCAATGTAAATGGATTAACGAAGCTCTCATTTAATGGAAATAATTCAGCCTCTTTATTAGAGCATCAAATCTCAAAAACAGCTGAACGAATCGTCATTTCTAATGGTAAAATGACAGAAGACATATCTCAAATTTCAAATGTAAAAACGAGCTGGAAACAGGTTCCCGAAAAAGCAACGGAAGATCCCTTTGACGCTCTAAACATGTTGTATTGCACTTCAGTAATTGAAATCACATTTGACCAGGGAGTACACAAACAAATTGAGCTGGTCTTTGAGCACACCAAAAACACTTTTGTATTTCCCAGAATCTATATTAAATGTAAAAAAGGAGCTCAGGGAACTGTAATTCTTAATTACCAGGGAGCAAAAGACAATTCGAGCTTTACAAATGTTTCCACCTTTATTGAGGTCGAAGAAAATGCAAACTTAACTCTGCATAAAATTCAAAAAAATGGTATTGGTGCATTTGACCTGCACAGAGAAATCGTAAATCAGGCTGCCAGCAGTACCTTTAAGATTAACACTTTTACCTTATCCGGTAAGCTGACGCGAAATGATCTATGGATCAATGTCAATGGAGAAAATTGCGATACCTTCATGAATGGTGCGTATACACTGAAAGGAAAGTCTCACTGTGACAACCACACCACGGTAGACCATAAGGTAGCCAATTGCTACTCTAAAGAGCTCTACAAGGGCGTGATTGACGATAGAGCCACCAATGTGTTCAACGGAAAAGTATTTGTGCGTAAAGACGCTCAAAAGATTAATGCCTTTCAGTCAAATGCGAATATCTTATTGAGTGAAACAGGTACTGTAAACTCCAAGCCCGAGCTTGAGATCTATGCGGATGACGTCAAGTGTTCTCATGGCTCTACTACAGGTCAGCTTGATGAAGAAGCTGTTTTCTATTTGCGCTCCAGAGGTTTGTCTGAAAAAGCAGCCAAAGAGCTTTTGGTTAAGGCTTTTTTAGGTGAAGTTTTGGAAGAAGTGAAACACGATGATGTTAGGTCCTATGTGGAGGAACAAATTGAGCTTCATTTCGACTAATCATTATTGATTTTAGTGACAATATACCCATGACTAATGGCTATCTCTTCAACTGTATAGTCTTTGTATTTTGCTGCGAGTGATACAGAAGCGACTTCTTCCCTATTCCCGGGCCTTATTTTTTCTTCACTTATTTCAATATCTTGATTTTCATACATCGCTTTGTAGTCCTTAAATCGCATCCTGTTTTGCGGCTGTATCGAATTATCGATCCTTTTCCATTTCCTGTCGCTGTACTTCAGAAAATTATAGATGGTAATTGACGAATCGAAATGGGCAAAATGATCCGTCATATCTATAAAATGACTCATCACCCCTCCGGGCTTTAGAACTCTTTTAAATTCTTTTAGTATGTCCTCCAATATGTTTTCGGGTATATGCTCAAAGGTATTATTGGAACAAATTAAATCTATCGAGGCACTTTCGAGGTCTGTTTTACGGGCGTCACCGATTATTCTTTTCAGGCCAATAATCTCGCAGGTTTCTTTCAATTCCTTTTGCTCATCGACAATCGCACCTAAGCTCTTCCATTTTTCTTCATTAATGTAGTCTAAAAACAAGTCCAGCTCGCCTCTTTGTCGCCATTCCTGAAAGGTCCTGATGGTCTTGTACATATTTTCTCTTTTGACCCAATCCCTTAAGTCAATGGATATGACCTCTTCCACATCGCTTAAATACATAGCTATAGGCACTATGGGATACCAGCCAGTTCCAAGCTCCAATACATTACATTCCTTTAATTCCTTACTTGAATGCTTTCTGAAATAATATAGATGATCTTTTGAATGCGTAATCTTATTTCTAAAATGGTCATCGCTTAATTCTACCCCTTTTGTGACCCTTTTTTGAAACCAGTAGTTTATCTTTTCTTTTTGAGGGAAATAGGATATCCCTTTTTGAACGATTGCTTTTAATTTCCAGTTTGATCTCATTGTATATTTGAAAATATTGAGCTTAGTTTCTATGGCAGAATATAGTCCTCTAATTTACCAAGAGCATTGATGTCAGAACCATTGAGTGCAATCAATCTAAAACTGACGGATTGATCCTCGTGTACATCAACAATCACAATGTTGTCTCTTGCTCCTCCACCCATTCCACTTCCTATTAGGATTAAATTATCGTTTCTATGAAACATGAACTCATTCCCGGTATTAAATGCTCCTATATCTCCAGCAAACATAAATATTTGACTGGATAAATGATTAAATAGAGGTATTACCTCACTCCAGAAATTTATAGTATCCGCCCTCCCAGCAAGTGAATTCAGTATCACATTTTGATACATGTTATCAGGTTCCCACCATAAGAGCTGATGAAAAAAAACATATACATTATTAACATTTTGAGCCTCGTTGTTAAGAACCCCTTCCAAAAACTGTAATTGATCTCCAGAAATATTCCAACTATCTATGTTCGGATCTAGGACAATAAAAAGGTCTGAATGATGAATAAAACTATAATAAGTTTGACCATACCTTGATTCAAAAAGCTCTCGGTCAGTCATATCGTGGTTTCCTGCAGCAAAATAAATAGGTAAACCAATACTATCTATGTCCGTATCAATTTCATCCCAATTTTGTTCAGTTCCTGTGAGCACAATATCACCTGTAAATACACCGAAATCGATATGTTCATCACTCTTGATTAGATTGAATTTATTCTTAAAAGGAGGATGAACACCTACATTATCCACTCCCGGAGCTCCATAAGTGTGTCCTGCAATAAAAAAAGAATAAAGTATCGGACTCTCTGCCGTCTCACATTTGTCCTTGTTACATGACGATACTAAAGAATAAATCAAAAAAAGTACAATGAATCTTTGAAGATGAGACAAAATCTTAATTTTATATTAAACGTACCCCTTGTCTTTGGCCCAGCTACTCAATTGAGCAGAATTCGGCATGTCCAGTTTTTTGAGGATATTGTGACGGTGTGTCTCAACAGTTCTATGAGAAATGAAAAGCTTTTCAGCAATTTCTTTTGAGGTAAGTCCTTGAGCGATATGCTTGACAATTTCAATTTCCTTCATCGTTAATTCTTTCTTCGTTAAAGACGGATCCACATTAAGCAGAGAGGTAAAATAACGGTCTTTTATGTCAGCTGCGATAAATGTCTCTCCATTATAAACGGCATGAATTGCTTCTATTAATTCACTTTTCGAGGTGTTCTTTGTGAGATAGCCCTTGGCTCCAATAGATAAAAATTTCTTTACATAGGTGATGTCATCATGCAATGATAATCCTATAACTCTGGTTTTAGGAAGACTATTGTTGATTTTATCTGTAGCATCAAAACCACTTCCTGGACCTAAATTAATATCCATAAGGACGATATCAGGTTTGTGAAGCATAGACATGGAATATGCATCTTCCTCATTGTCTGCTGTTCCCACGACCTGAATATCAGGTGCGTCTTTAAGTAAAGAAGACCATGCCTCGCTGATTAGCTTATGGTCATCAACAATAAGTACTTTAATATTAGAATCCATAAAAGAGTTTTTCACTAAATTAAGCATTCAAAGCTTCTGCACCACCAACTATCTCTAAAATTTCATTGGTAATTGCCGCCTGTCTTGCTTTATTGTAACTTAGCTTGAGCGTTTTTTGTAACTCATTGGCATTGTCTGTCGCTTTATGCATCGCCGTCATGCGCGCTCCATGCTCTGCCGCATTCGAATCCAGGATAGCCTTAAACAGCTGTACTTTTAATGATTTAGGAATTAAGTCGTCTACAATTTCCAGTTTGCTGGGTTCAAAAATATAGTCTCCAATTGTCGTATTTTCATCTGATGCAGGCTCCTCAATGGGAAGATATTGTTCTGCTTCCACTTTCTGTGTTGCCGCATTAACAAATCGATTATATACCACAATAACTTTACTGAATTCTCCTTCTTTGAATAACCTCATCACCTCATCAGCTATTTCAGATACATTTTCAAAAGTCAGATTTGCGTACACATCCTCCCGAGGTTCAAGGTACTCATTCGTATAACGATAGTCTGTTCTTTTGATTACATCCCGGATTTTTTTACCTAGACATAATACTTGAACATCTTCATCTTTAAAATCAGTTGTATTAAGTTCATTGACCTTTTTAATCACATTGTTATTAAATCCGCCACAAAGACCTCTATTTGATGTAACTCCAACAACTAAAATTTTACCTTCACTTCTTTGTTCAGAATACGCATTTTCTGAAAGGTCAAGAGTAGCACTGAGATTGGTCAGGATTTCTTTTAATTTGGAAGCATATGGCCTCATTTGGATTATCGCATCCTGTGCTCTTTTGAGTTTCGCAGCAGAAACCATTTTCATGGCAGAGGTAATCTGCATTGTAGATCCTACAGATGAAATTCTATTTCGTATTTCTTTTAAATTTGCCATGGACTACTAATTTGAATCCTTTCTTTTAGTTTTAGTATTTACTCGCGATTTCCTTTGCAACTTTCCCTAAGGTTTCGGTAATTGCATCCGTATATTTTCCGGATTTTAATTCCTTTAATACCTTGCCGTGCTTTGCTTCAAGGAAGTCGAGGTATTCTTTCTCAAAATCTTTTACTTTATTGATTGGAACATTTTGGATCAATCCTTTAGTTCCAACATAGATAATCGCAATTTGTTTTTCTACAGTAAATGGATCTCCTTCTCTTTGCTTCAATATTTCCACGTTTCTCGCTCCTTTATCAAGTACCGATTTGGTAGCTGCATCAAGGTCAGAACCGAATTTTGCAAAGGCCTCCAATTCTCTGTACTGTGCCTGATCCAGTTTCAAGGTTCCAGCCACTTTTTTCATTGATTTAATTTGTGCCGAACCTCCCACACGAGATACAGAAATACCTACGTTAATCGCTGGTCTAATTCCAGAGTTGAATAGATCGGACTCCAAGAAAATCTGACCATCAGTAATAGAAATCACGTTGGTAGGAATATATGCCGAAACGTCTCCCGCCTGTGTTTCAATAATGGGAAGAGCTGTTAGAGATCCTCCTCCTTTTACTTTCTTTTTTAAAGAAGGCGGTAGATCATTCATTTGCTTTGCAATGGTATCATCAGCAATCACTTTTGCCGCTCTTTCCAATAGACGCGAGTGAAGATAGAATACATCTCCAGGATATGCTTCACGACCTGGAGGTCTTCTTAAAAGAAGAGAAACCTCACGATAAGCTACAGCCTGTTTTGACAAATCATCATAAATAATTAGTGCAGGTCTTCCTGTATCTCTGAAAAATTCTCCAATTGCAGCTCCTGTCATAGGTGCGTAAAACTGCATAGGTGCGGCATCAGAGGCATTTGAAGCCACAATGGTAGTATATGCCATGGCTCCTGCATCTTCAAGTTTCTTCACTATACCGGCCACTGTGGACCCTTTTTGTCCAATAGCCACATAGATACAATAAACAGGTTCTCCTCTATCGTAAAACTCTCTTTGGTTAATTATGGTGTCGATAGCAACTGTTGTTTTTCCGGTTTGTCTGTCACCAATGATAAGCTCTCTTTGTCCCCTTCCAATTGGAATCATAGAATCAACCGCTTTAATTCCTGTTTGTAGTGGTTCACTTACCGGTTGTCTAAAAATTACTCCTGGCGCCTTTCTTTCAATCGGCATATTGTGCAATTCCCCTTCTATAGGTCCTTTCCCATCAATAGGCATACCCAAAGTATCTACAACACGTCCAACCATTCCTTCTCCTACTTCAACAGAAGCAATTTTTCCTAGTCTGCGCACCGTATCTCCTTCTCTAATATTTGAAGATTTTCCGAGCAATACTGCTCCAACATTATCCTCTTCCAGGTTCAATGCAATTCCCTGCATACCCCCATCAAACTCAATCAATTCACCGTATTGAACTCCAGTAAGTCCATAAATACGCGCAATACCATCTCCAACTTGAAGTACTGTTCCAACCTCTTGTAATTCTGCTTCAGATCTAAATCCTGAGAGCTGCTCTCTCAAAATTGCTGAAACCTCTGCTGGTTTAATATCTGCCATTTTAATTTATTTTTATTTTTAATTAGCCAATTCTTGTTTCATTCTTTTCAATTGATTCAAAACAGATGCATCGATCTGCTTGTCATCCATTCGTACAATAAATCCTCCTATTAAAGATTTATCAATTTCTTCTGTGACTTCAATGTCACCATCTACTTTAGATTTCAGCTTGTTAAGAATCTGGTCTAAAGTTGAATCTTCTAATTTGCGAGCACTCTTAATAGAAACAGGCACAATATTTTGATGTTTTTTCAATAGAAACAAGAAAGATTCTGCAATTTCCACCAACAAATACTCACGTTTGTTTTTTGTAATCAGCTCAATAAAAGAAAATGTTAGTTGCTCAAAACCAACAAATAGAACTTTCATTATAGCTAATTTCTTATCTGTTTTAATTACTGGTGAATTAAGAAATACCTTAAAGTCAGGAGTTTCATCTGAAGACTCGACCACGCGTTTCATATCTGTTGAAACATCTTCCAGGTTGTCATTCTCAATTGACAATTCTAGAAGGGCTTTGGCGTATCTAATAGCTGACTTTGTCGATTTCATAATTAATTCATGTTTATGTCAGAAGCCAAATTATTTGCTAGCGCTTTTTGCTTTTCGTCAGATGTCAGCTCAGTTCGAACAACCTTTTCAGCAATTTCCAAAGACAATGCTGCTACATGAGTTTTTAGCTCTGCCATTGCAGCGGCCTTCTCAGCTCGAATAGAGTCTCTTGCTGATTCCACAATTTTTTCAGCTTCAATTTTAGATTTGCCCTTGGCACTTTCTATCATTGATGTAGCTGTTGACTTTGCATCTTTCAGCATCTCATCTCTCTCTGCCCTGGCTTGCTTCAAAATATTATCATTTTCCGCCTTTAGAGATTTCATCTCCTCATTTGTCTTTTTTGCAAGCTCTAAAGCTTCTGAAATACTTTTTTCTCGTTCATGCACTGCGTTTAAAATCGGCTTCCATGCATATTTTTTCAATAAAATGATTAATAATATAAAGACTACAGAGGTCCAAAATATTAATCCAATTCCGGGAGTTACTAATTCCATTTTTTTTGTGTTAATTTTTTTTTAATGAGTGACTGCTCTTTGCCAACCGCAAAAAGCAGTCACAACTTTTTGTTACTTCAATAAGGCAACAACAACACCAAATAAAGCTACACCTTCAACAAGTGCCGCAGTAATAAACATGTTGGTTTGAATCATACCTGAATGTTCTGGCTGTCTAGCCATTGCTTCTAGGGCCTTACCCCCAATCATTCCGATACCGATACCAGCACCTATTGCTGATAATCCTGCTCCGATTGCTGCGAATGCTCCAAAATCCATTTCCATTTTATTTTAAATTAAGTTAAAAAAATATAAGTTTAATGTTCTTCAACAACGGCCATGCCTATAAATACGGCAGACAATAAGGTAAATATATACGCCTGTAAAAAGGCTACTAAAATTTCTATCAAGCTGATAAATAAGACAAACAACACCGAAACCGGAGCAACTCCCCATGCCCCTCCATTACCCAAAGAGTCCTGAGCAATAAAAATCAATGAAATTAGACTCAAAATGATAATGTGCCCAGCAGAAATATTTGCAAAAAGCCGGATCATCAGCGCAAACGGCTTGGTGAATATTCCTAAAAACTCAATAGGGATCATTATTGGAAGTAAAATAACCGGTACACCAGGAGGTCTGAAGATATGACCCCAATAGTTCTTGTTTCCAGATATAGTCGTCACGACAAAAGTTATAACAGAAAGGACAAGAGTTACTGCAATGTTTCCAGTAACATTCGCCGAACCTGGAATCAATCCCATTAAATTGTTAATGAGAATAAAAAAGAATACTGTAAGCAGGAAAGGCAGGTATTTAGTATATTTTTTTCCAATATTCTGTTTAATGATGTCGTCTTTTACAAAAAGGATCAAAGGTTCTAAAAATGATTGAAGGCCTTTTGGGACACCATTATTCTTTCTATACGCTTTAGCAGTTATTCTCAAGAGAATAAACAGGATAATTACAGATAAAATCATAGAAGTTACATTTTTCGTAATAGAAAAATCAACAACTGAAATTCCACTTTTTTCCACTATATGTCCATGCTCATCTAAGCCATATAGCCTATCCCCCTTCTTAACTGTAGAATGCCCGTGATTAAATGCACTTGACATAAAAAAGTCCAAATGTCCATTGGTGTAAAGTATAACCGGAAGGGGTATGGAAACTGGATGATTATGGCCTGCCTTATCTTTATAATCAAGAAAGTGCCATTCATGAGCGTCTGCTATGTGCTCCATTACTCCTGGAACAGGATCGTACGCTTTTTTCTCTTCTTCAGTATTGGATTGATTTTCACTTGCGAATGACGCCAGAGAAATCATAATAAAAATGAATACTGCTTTGGTTTTTAATACTAACATTCTCACCTTCAAAAGTACTTTTCAAAAATTTTCTGCAAAGATAACTAAACTTTTAAAAGTAACAATGCAATTACTCAAGAATAAGACAAGGTTTAAGACCTTATATTTTGAACTATTTTAACGGCCGTATATAATAGAATTCCGAAGGAGAAAAAGCCAATCGTTCCGTAGAGCCAGTTGATGTCGTTTTTTAAGACCACAAGAAAGACTATGGACACAAGAAAAAACGTGGCCAGTTCATTCCACAATCTAAGCATCTTACTTGAATGTATAAATTCTCCTTTTTGAATTTTAAACATCATTTGCTGAGTGTAAAAGTGATATAAAAGCAGAAAAAACACAAAGCCAAGCTTTATTTGCATCCAAACCTCATTCAGATAGTATGGAACATCCAAAGCAATCATCCAAAATCCAAAAAGAACAGTCAAAATCATTGCAGGAGTTGTAATGAACCACCACAATTTTTTCTCCATAATACAAAACTGTTCTGATAGGGCTTGTTTTTTTATCTGTTCCTTGGACTGAGCTTCAGTGTGGTAAATCAGTAAGCGAACGATATAAAACAGTCCCGCAAACCAGCTTACGACAAAAATGATATGTAAGGCTTTTAAAGTGTCAAAGCTCATTTTACAAAAATACATTTTAATGTCCATTTTGTACTATCTTGGTAATCCAATTGAATCTGTACTTCATTTTACTGTAAATCATGAAACAATGAAAACTGTTTTATTTGCTCTTTTCTTCGTTCCATTCTTTGGATTTTGCCAATATAAATTATTGTCTACAGAGGGCCAGTATCAAGGATCAAACCTATACATCAATAACCCGAAGCAAATGGACGGGTTTGGTTATTGCATCATCAAGGTGACTGTGAATGGAGATGTTCTCCCTGCATCGATTCAATCTACGAATTTCGTGGTGGATTTCGGTCTTTTTGATTTAAGCCTTGGTGATGACATTTTTGTAGTAATTGAACATTTTGACGGTTGTACTCCAAGGTTTTTGAATCCTGAAGTCCTTCTTCCGAAAAGTACTTTTGAGGTAGTTGACCTTTCTATTAATAAAGACGGAATACTAAAATGGACGACTAAAAATGAAGGCGGTATCCTGGATTATAGTATAGAAAAGTTCAAATGGAATTCTTGGGTCGGGGTTGGTCAGGTAAGAGGCAAAGGTAGAAAAGATCTCAATTCCTATTCCTACAAAATTTCTTTGCACTCCGGTGAAAATATGATCAGGATAATCCAGGTGGATAATTCCGGAGAGAAAAGAGTGTCTAAGCCTATAACATACCAAAGTGATATTACTGAATTTTCAATGAGCCCCTCGAGTGTTAAAGATTACATTTATTTTTATTCTGACAGTAAACACAAAAGAACAAGATTTGAAGTGTTTGATGCATTTGGAAATCTGCTAAAAGTCGGTTTTTCAGACCGAGTAGATTGCAGGAATATTGTTAATGGTATTTATTATGTCAATTATGACAACCGAACTGAAAAATTTATTAAAGTAAACTAATGCTAAAAAAAATTGAACACATTGGAATCGCTGTAAAAGACCTGGAACAGGCAAATGATGTATTTGCAAAATTAATTGGTGAAGAGCATTATAAAATTGAAGAGGTGGAAGTTGAAGGAGTAAGAACTTCTTTTTTTAGAGTTGGTGACAGCAAAATAGAGCTGCTAGAGGCCAAAAATACAGCTAGTCCAATCTCTAAGTTTATTGAAAAAAGAGGCGAGGGGATGCATCATATCGCATTTTATGTGGACAACATTGAGACAGAGATGCAGAGACTAAAAGACAATGGATTTGAGCTGATAAAGGAGCACTACAGCAAAGGAGCTGATAATAAGCACATCGCATTTTTACATCCGAAATCTACAAATGGAGTTTTGATAGAGCTTTGTCAGGAAATTTAATCCTTGTATTTGTTTTGATCATATCTCTTCAACACCGCCTGTAAATTTTCACCTTTTTTCTTTTTCCTCGAATCAATGGAAGTTTTGGTGAAATATTTGTGACTTCTCAAAAACTGAATTTGTATTTCATCCCAATTGCGATCACTGCTGATTTTTTTCATGCTACGCAGTTCTTTTCTTAGTTTATTCGAGATTTCTTCAAAATCATCTCTTCCAAGATAATCCAGATCGGCATCACAAATAATTTCCTGAAGCTTATTAATTGGCCTATGCGGAATTTCTGTAACGTGAATTAATTCAACGATTGTCTTTATATGTTGCTCTGTATAACCATATTTCGGAAGCCAATCTGCTGCCATTTGCGCACCAATACTCTCATTATGCTCATACTGCTTAACAAAACCCGCGTCGTGAAGTATCGCTGCTGTTTTCAATAAAAACAGTCCTTCATCTGTAACACCTTCCCTTAATGCAATCCTTTCTACAGCTTTCACGACATCAATAGAATGATCCACAGAGTGATAAAGAAGTTTTTTAGACAGCCCTTTTTTCAGGTAATCCAAAACAAAATGTTCTGTTTTATAGTACTTAATTGAGCTGAAATGGTGCAATTGGACTATTTCATTAAATTTCTTATTGGGTAAAACCCCTTTTCCTCCGATAGACAGCTCTTTTTTGATACGTTTAACCTTGTACATATCAACTTCTTTATTGCCCTTTGTTATTACCTTTCCTTTGTGCTCACATTCGAAATAGGGTTCGATGTAATTAAATGTACTTCCGGAGATTGCTACGCTACCAGGTTCACCTAATTTCTCCATCTGCTCTGCATCGTTAACCGTCGACCCCCATACGTCATAAGCTAACTTCAGGTCTCCTATAATCCCCGCGGTTACAGATCCCGTGTTAATCCCTAAACGGATTTCCCAGTAGTCTTTGTGATTAGCTATTGCATCAAATTTAAGCTTTGACATATAATCCTGAATCTGCAAAGCTGCAATACATGCATCCATAGGGTTTGTGGAGCTTTCTATAGGGATACCTCCTGCGCACATATACGCATCCCCAATGGTTTTAATCTTCTCCAGGTCGTTTACCTGTATAATCTCATCAAATTTCCGAAACAGCACATCAAGCCGATGTACAAGTCGAACTGGTTTTATTTTCTGTGATATTTCAGTAAAACCTACCACATCTGTAAACATTACGGACACGGTTTTAAATGACTGGGTTTGTACCTTTCCATTCACTTTTAGCTCTTTAACTACCTCTTCTGGAAGCGCGTTTGCCAACCATCTTTCTGCATTATCTTTTTCAACCTGTAATAATTTTTGCTGTTCTAAAACTTTGTTTTTTTCCTGTTCAATCAAATTACTTTGTTCTTCAATTCTCTTGTTCTGTTCACGAATTTCCTTTGTTCGTTCCGTTACTTTTATTTCCAGCTTCACTTGCTCTCTTCGCTCGGATTCAATTGTTCTTTTAAATAGTATGAAAGCAATAATTGAAATGACTAATGCGAAAATAGTCCAGAACCACCACGTCCACCAGTATGGAGGTTCAATAGAAATGTTTAAAGTTGTGGGGTTTGAGCTCCACGGCCCGTTTCCGAGCCTAGCATAAATCTTCAAAGTGTACTCTCCCGGAGACAGAGAATTGAATGTAAGCTCATTCCTCCCTCCTATTAACTGTTCTCCAGATTCAGATCCCACCAACACGTATTTATAGTTAATTAAATTCGGATGAGACAAATTACTCGTCTGAAAACGAACAGTGAAAGTTCTTTGATTATATGAAAGCACTATGTTTTTTGTCTGTGAAATGACTTTTACTAATGGAGACCCCTTATCTCCTGGCTTCAGCCAGCCCTTATTTAATTTAAATTTTGTAACGATAACTTCAAGATCTATATCCTCTCCCTTCAATTTTTCCGGTGTAAAAAAATTGTACCCATAAATAGAACCGAAATAAAGCTCTCCTGATCTGGATTGAAAGAAAGCACCCGTATTGAATTCATTACTTAACAATCCATTGACTTCTTTGAACGATTCAATTTTCTCTGTTTTAGTATGATAAGATGCAATCCCTTGGTTGGTACTCATCCAAAGCATATTCCCTTTTTTAAGCAATCCATAAACCACGTTATTTGGCAGGCCATCTGACTTATCAATGATACTTACCTTTTTCTTTTTGAAATCAACAAATAGAAGCCCAGAACCAAAAGTTCCCAGATATAAATTTCCGTGACCATCGTCACATATTGTGGTTATCTGATTTTTTGATGCCTTCAGTATTTGCTCATTCATAGCATGTGGAGCAATCTGCATCACACCATTCTCCTTGCTCAAGATGTTAAGGCCTTCTGTGGTAGCAAACCAGACATCCCCTTTACTGTCCCTATGTGAAACACGACAAAATCCATTTGAAATTGTTTTCTGTGGATTATTTCGGTCATGGACGAAAATCTGACTTTCCCCGGTATTTATATCAAAAAATATCACTCCTCCTTTTGTAGACAGGAAAAAAGAATTTTCCCCTTCTTTTTTAATTGAATACACCCTGTCAAATTCAGACATCAGTTCATTTCTCACATAATTCAATCTTTCGTACGTGTAGCTTAAATCGGGTTCTATTATTAATTTGAATAGTCCATCTTCAAAACCCACTATTAAAGTGTCTTTGCTGATACAATAGGATGACATTACAGAAAACTGATGCTCCAAGCTGCTTATTTCATCATTAATCCAACGGTCTAAATGCAAAAACCTCCCTGTTTTTCTATCAAATCTGGATATACCAAGATCTGTTCCCACAAATAAATATTGCAAAGACATATCTTCACAGAAGCTCCATACATTTGGAGAAGGAAGTGATTTTTTTAAATTAGATCCGGGTCCTACTCCCATAAATCCAGAATAATCAGGGTCAAAACTCGATATTCCTCTTTCACTTCCGACCCATAATGTGCCACTTTTATCTTTGTAAAGTACCGATAGGTGATCGTACATCAAGGCACTTTTTTGAAACAAATCTTGTGTATTATTAAAAAGCTCACCCTGCTCATTCAATGTATACAGGCCACTGGCTGCTGTTGCAAAAAACCATTTCCCATCTGAATAAAACATGTCCTGAACAGAAACATGGTGTAGCGCTTCATGTGCCTCGAATTCATGTTCAATTGATTCCGAAGTTTCGTTCCATCTAAATACGCCATGATTAGTACCAAGCAAGATTTTTCCGGATGGAAATTTTCTAATTCTCAATACTTTTAGGTCATGATGCTCAAAATTATTCGTTCGAATTTGTTTTGCCTTATCCTTTAGAGAATTATATACAAACAACTTGTGGTCTTCGGTATAAAATAAATATCTGCCATTTGAACAAGACGAGATTAAACTAATTTTTTTTGGACCACCCTCCCAGTCCAGTATTTTAAAGGTTTTGTGTTTCGGATTGAATTTTATTACTCCATAACCTAACGTTGCGATACATAGCTCTTTATTCAATGAAAGAGATATATCCTGAATATCTAATATTTTGTTTTTATCAATCGTATACGTTTGAAATTTCTCTGTATTGGGATTGAACATCGTCAATCCGTTTCTGGACCCGAACCAGAGTTTACCATCATCTGTTTTGACAGACGCATTAATAAAGGGGCTTTCAATGCCCTCAGTCTCATCTGAGTTAAAAATTTCAAAGGTATTTCCGTCAAAACGATTCAGACCATCCTGAGTACCTATCCAAAGTCCACCATTTTCATCTTGGACAATAGTATTCACGCTGCTCTGTGAAAGCCCATCATTGATATTATAGTTATTGAAACGAAAATCCTGTGCTCTTCCAGAAAAAGAGAATAGAAAAAATAGAAATATTAGTTTATTCACAAATAACAGCTATTGGGTGCCAGGACCACTCTCAGTGTTCGCTTGTATCAAAGAATTTTCCATGTCACGGTCGAACATATACATACCGCCAGAATCGTTGCCTATGAGGTTCAATTTATCCAATACCGTTCTCGCAAGAGCTTCTTCTTCAAGCTGTTCTGAGACATACCACTGCATAAAATTGTGTGTCGTGTAATCTTTTTCCTGCAGACAAAGGTCAACCAGATTATTAATGCTCTCAGTAACCATTATTTCATGCTCCAATAAGGATTCAAAAACATTTTTTAAGCTTTTAAAATCCTGAGGTGGCGCATCCAGCTGAGGGATAATTGCCTGTCCGCCTCTTTCATTTACAAATTTGACAAGTTTGAGCATATGTTCGCGTTCCTCATCAGAATGTGTATACATAAAGCTTGCTGTACCATTCAGCCCGTTGGCTTCGGCCCATGAAGCCATTGAAAGGTAATATTGAGATGACGATGCTTCTTTTTTGATTTGATCGTTTAATGCGGATTCTATTCTTTTATTCATAATACAGGTATTTATACAAATTTAGGATTTAAAGTTGTAACCTCCTTAAAAAAGAAAAATCTGAGCCTAAAATTTAAATAACCAGGATACCATAGGTAAAGGAAAGGTATATGTATCTCCGCCATCCCAAACAGAAACACCTGCTATAGCGATTTGAAAGGCCCGATTGTCATTTTTTTGAAAGCGCATTCCCGGCATGAAATAAAGTGCTACTGGTCTCGACTTAACAACGCTGATTACGTTGGGGCTGCTCGTGACGTCTATGACATTGCCATTGTCGTCATAAATAATATCTCGACCTCCAGATCTATTCCTGGTTGTAAAATCAGCTGTTCCAAAAGCCAACATAGAGTCAAAAAAGAAACTGGCCCTACTGGTTATTTGGAATATTCCAGCGAGTGAAAACATAGGTGCTTTCTGCGTGTTTCTTACGGTTTCTTCAGGAATCATCGGGTAATCATAATCAAAATAATCAAAAGTTACCGTTTGATAATTACCCGTTACAGGGTCATATTGGGAATCATAATAGGTGTCCATTTGCCCCCCTTCAGTGGTATATTCACCTAGAACACCTTGGTCCACTGTTCCATATGTAACATTTTCGGAAGATCCACTCCAATCGTAATTAGCATTCCCAGCATTAAAATAACCAAATCCACTAGAAAAACTGATGTTGTTTTTCCGATCACCATAGGTAAGAGTTGCCCAATGCAAACCTCCAAATCCTCTAAATTGATTTAAGTATCCACTTGTTCCCAACATGGTACCAATGGAAAAATTCACTTTCTCATTATTGGTTGGAATGGTATATTTCCCAACAGCGACAAGAGGGCTCCCGATCCAGGTGGTCATTACTCCGACATTTAAACGATCCGTTACAGCAAAATGTATTTCTGGCCCAAAAAGATTTACCATGGCATAATGTTGATTTTTCTTTATCGCTAGCGCATTATTTG
>Ga0206679_10002020_pt1 | contig 16483 bp, 9 predicted proteins | sample M110012015metaG_FD_155464 | JGI IMG/M metagenome (GOLD analysis project Ga0206679, IMG submission 155464) | Ammonia-oxidizing marine archaeal communities from Monterey Bay, California, United States - M1 100m 12015 | ecosystem: Environmental > Aquatic > Marine > Intertidal zone | place: USA... | reverse complement strand
TCCAGCGTCATTACTTTCAAACACTTTATTATTTGCATTAAAAGAAGAAAGCGTAACAAATACTCTATCCGGATTTGTATTAGAAACGGTCACATCTGAAATATTCCCTGAAGGAAGTCCATTTTTATATAGTCCCAATTATTTCCATTATCTTTTGTAAGCCATAGACCGGAATAAGTAGCGGCGTAAATATAATTTAAATCAGATGGCGCTAAAGCAATAGTTTTTAACTGACCATAAGTAGGTGAGATAGAATCCCAAGCAGCAGCAGCTGTATTACTTTTATAGACTACATTATATCCTGATACTATAACATTATTGTCTAAAGGATGCATTTTATATGGAGTCACCCAAGACCCTTCATAACTAACAGGCTTAATATTATTCCAATCGATTCCTGCATTATATGTTACTCTCAATCCTCCATATTGTGAAGTAGAATAAATGATATTATCATTATAATGGTCAATAATACATTCCATCCCGTCAGAGCCTCTAATAGCTTCCCAATTTGTACCTGTTAATCTTTCTGTTCCATTATCTTGAGCTCCAACTACCAAAGTATATTCATTATTTTTAGAAAGACCTATTTTATAAAATTGAGAAATTTCTAATCCATCACTAATATCAATCCAAGTATTTAAAGTGTTGAAATATTTATATAATCCCCCATCATTTCCGGCGTAAGCAATATTATTAAGAGGGTTAAATTCAGCCGCATGCTGATCAACATGCATGTAAGAATAATTAGAGCTATTTCCACTGCTTCCAGAAATATCCCAAGTAACTCCCCCATCTGTAGATTCCCATAAGTTTATTCCTCCAACATATAAATGATTTTCATCTTCATTAGAAACAGCTAAACTCATATCGTACCATGATTGTCCACCAGTTCCAGAACCATCTGTTTCCCTGCCTAATATATTAGAAGTATCAGATTGTAAAACCCAATTATCTCCTCCGTCAGAGGATTTATATAAACCATGATATCCCCAACTATTATCAGAGAAAAGAGAGTAAACAACTTCAGGATTTGCAGGAGTGACAGCAATTAAAGGTCTTCTTTTATTAACATTTGATACCCCATTATTACATACTTGCCAAGTTACTCCAGCATCAACAGACCTGTAAACATTAGATGTTCCACTTGTTTGTTTTGTAGCGTATAGTATATTGGTGTTCCCAGGTTTGTAATGAATATCTCTCCATCTTCCATTTGGTCCAACTGTATTCCAAGTGTTTCCACCATCAGATGTTACAAATATGTTATTTCCTGTAGCTGCAAAAATACTATCTGTGAAGTTTGGATTCATTTCTAATTTACTGATTTCTTTTGATTGAACTATATCAAAACTAAGTCCTGTTGTGTCCCAATTTAATCCTCCATCTAAACTTTTCAAAATACCAATAGAATAAGTATCTCCCCCATCAGCATCTCCAGTAGCAATATACATTATATCAGTATTTGTAGGGTCAATTAAGATGTCTGAAACCCCTAATACTGGCAAATTATCAGTTGCTGTTGTCCAATTAGCTCCCCCATCTATAGTTTTCCATAGCCCTCCTCCAGGAGATCCAATCCAAAAAATATCTTGGTTTATTGGGTCAAATGTAATACAGTTAACTCTCCCGTTCCCTCTTTTTTTATTGTTAGATAAGATAATAGGTACATCAAAGGGACCTAAGGGAGTCCAAGTAGAGTTCCCTTTTAACTTATCAGAATCTTTTATTTTTATCCACTCTTCCCATAAGGAATGAGTAGGAAAAATTCCATTTTCATCAACTCTAGATTCTAAAAAATCAATAGTTCTTGCATAAGGTTTATATCCATTTCCCTTAGTGTATGGAATGTTTTTTCGGTAGTTGTCAAAAGACTCTTTTAAATCAAAAAAATTTGCGTTTTTATTTTCTTTTAGGATATTTTCTTCCCAAGTTTGAGAAAAAGAAAAGCAAGAAATACATGTAAATATCGAAAGAATAATATTTTTTTTCATTGGGAATTATAGGTTAAAAATTAGTTTGCAAATTTATAATAAAATTTCTACCACTAGCGCTAATTCCAGAAGCAAATGTTTTATAATGAGAATCTAATATATTTTCGCATGATATAGAAAAGGTTAAATCTTTTATTTTTTTAATATATATTAGATTTAGAGTGATCCATGAAGGAGTTCCATCTATAGTAGCTTCTTCAATGTTATCAACTCCATTTAGATCAAAATCAGATAATCTTTTCCAATCATTGTATTTAGAGTAAAATGATAAAATAGATTTATCTACAAAGGAGTAAGAAATCTCTGATCTAGCAGAAAATGGAGGGATATGAGCTAGAGGAAGTAAGTCAGAACTAACTCCTTTGACTAGTGAGGCAGAGCCTGAAAAACTAATTTTTTCGTTTACTTTCTGTTTTATACGGAAATTTAGACCATTCATTTTAGCAGAATTAATATTTGTATTTGCAATACACATCATCATTTCTCCATCATATAATATAGAATCATTACCATTAAAAGAAAAAGATCTTTTTTCTATCGCGTCTTTAAGGTAACTATGAAATAGAACCATTTCTATAGTAGTAGAAACACGAATATGTTTCCAAATAAATTCGCTAGAAAGTATTTTTTCAGAATTTAAATTAGTGTTTGGAACTACAACAACTCCATCTGTTTTTGAAAATACTTTTCCAATATCGTCTACATTAGGGTTTCGAAAAGAATTAAAAATAGAAAAACTTAAGAAATTATTTTTATTTAAACTATAAAACAAGTTACTACTTGCAGAGTAATTATCATTTACAATATTTAATTTATCTTCTAAATAGAAGGGGTTTCCTTCAGAGAAATTAATTTGTATTTTATTATAATCGTATCGAATAGCATTAAACCATTTTAGCTTTTTTAAAACTTTAAATTCAGTTAACAAAAATGAAGAAATTGTAAAATCAGTACTTCCGTTATCGGGGTATCTACTTGCTGTAAATCCAATTTCTCCATTATCTTTTTCGTTAAATCCTTCAGACTGTAAATTCTGAAAACGATTACTGAATCCATAGTTTATTTGAAAATTTGAAATACGTTTATTAAAGTTTATTTTAGAATCATATACTTGTATATTTTCTTTTCTTATTGTAAGTGATTCTTCAGAAAATTTCTGACTATGTCTACTTTCTTCTATATCCTGAAATGAAAATTGAAGATTATATTTATCACTTAGAATATTTCTTTTCTCTTTTTCGTATTTTATGGAATGTAATATTCTTTTTTGAGGACCATAATACCAAAACTTGTATTTTGGATTATTATCTTTTATATCGTTTAACTTATCAAATCTATTTATATTTGATGTGGTAGAAAATTGGGAGTTTATAGAAATAGTAGATAGATTATTAATTTTATGGTGAATTTTTTGAGTTATATCTATTTGTGAATATTCTCCAAAAAGCTGTTCTGTTTCTTTTGTTGCGTATTTTTCTTTTCCCCAGTCGTCATACCCATGGAATCGATTTCTCCCCATTTTTAGATTACCGTATTTTTTTAAACTAATTGAACTTAAAAAAGAAGTTTTTGAGTACTTAAATTTACTATTAAAATGTGATATAATAGATGAAGAAGAACTTTCGAATTGTTGAATAAAACTACTTTTATTTTCGTTTATATCTTCTATGTTGAGAGTGTTTAATATAATTGCTCCTCCTAGAGCTCCGCTTCCATAAAAAACAGAAGAAGGTCCATGTAAAACACTTACATTTTCTAATATGTAAGGGTCGATACTTAATATATTCTGAAGATGTCCACCTCTGTAAATAGTATTATTCAATTTTACATTATCCACTATTAAAAGGATTCGGTTTGCTTCAAAACCACGTATATTTGGAGACCCTCCTCCATTCTGACTTTTCTGAACGCTTAAACAACTACTTTTTTCTAATAATTCTGCAGGGTTTTTTGCTAATGAATTTTGTATCTCAATTTTACTTAATTGTATTAGTTGTGTTTTATTTTCTTCTGTTTTTAAGGATGAATGAACCTTCACTTCCTTTATTGTGAAGTTTTTAGAATAAATTAATATAGTATTATTTTTTATATCCTCCTTTTTAAATTTCTTGTTGAGGTAGGATAAATGATAGATTTCAATAGTTTCCTCTTTACTAAAAATAGAAAGATTAACTTCCCCTATTTTATTAGAACTAATATTTTTATTCTCTTCAGAGTAAAACATAACTCCCTCAATTTTTTCTCCCTCATGATTTTTTACAATATAGTTTTGAGAGAATAATGAGGCCGTAGAAAACAATAAAAATAATAATATTATTTTCTTCATATTCTTAAGGATTCTATAACTTCATATGATTTTAGGCTCTCAATATTATAATGATGTAAGCTGTAATATTTTTGAATGGATTTCAAAAGTTCTTTTCTGTTTTGAAAAGGGATGTCTATTTCTTCTTTTTCCAGTAGAGAAGAAAAATAATTTTTGTTTACTCCACATATATTATGATACACTGAATGATCTGTAAAACATCCACTCTCTAAATCAAATATCTCTTTCCTGGAATCCGATTTACTAGGGTAAAATCCAAGATAATGACTCAAATTCAGTAAAAATGTTAATGAAAAATTCTTAGATATTTTTTCAGGTTGATTTAAAGAGATAACTGTATCTTCAATAAAGCTAAATAAAGAATTATCTTTTTCAGCATCTACAAGCACTTTTAATAAAATTTCGGACATAAATAAACAGAGAAATCTTTTTTCCATGTTCCTGAAAATCATAGAGAGATCTCCATCTCTCCTTATTTCTTTTACATATTGTAAATTTCTTTTGCTATTATTTGTTACTTCTAGCTGAATAATATTTAAGGACTGTAAAAGATTCAGTTTATTTTTAGAATTTTTATTTCGTATTCCTTTCATTACATAGGATTGTAATCCAAATTCTTCTGTATATATTTTTGCAATTACAGATCTATCAGAATATTTGTAGTAGCGTAAGGATATCCCTTTTGTTGATTCTATCATTTAATGTATAAATAGTATTTTTCCAACAGCTTTTTCTCTTCCGTATTTATCAGAACTAAAGATGAGGTACACTCCTGTCCCTACTCTATTGTTATTAGCATCAGTACCATTCCAAACAGCCATACCTCCATTGGAAGTTGTTTCATGAATTAGATTCCCACTTACATCTGTTATCTTTACATTCGATTCGTAAGAAAGTCCATTAATACTGATATCACCATGAAAACTCTCTCGCACCGGATTAGGGAAGATGTCTAAAGTAGTTTGATTGCTTTTGCCTATAGTAGCGTCATTTCGGAAACTCATCAATCCCTTATCAGTAGAGATAAACACTTCAGCTGTTTCATGATTTATTTCAATATCAAGAATAGTATTTGACAATAAGGGACTATTTTCTGTTGTAAAATGATATATTTCTTCTGTTCCATCCTCTGAAAGTAAATATATTCCAGATTCTAGCGTTCCTATCCATTTTCTATTTCCTCCATCTACCTCAATAGTATAGACCACTTCAGATTCTAGTAGATATTGCCCAAAACCATTTTCTTCTACAATTATTTGTTGTGAGTCAAAATTATATCCGCTAAATACAGCTGATGGAGAATAGAAAACACAAATCCCCTCTTTTGTGCCAACCCAAATATTACCATCTAAATCATTTACTAATGAATATACTTCTTGATTTGGAAGGTTTCCATTCCCTTCTGTGGTTCCTAATACTTTATATTGATCATCTGTTTTGTCATCAATAGTATTATTATCATTCAAAACAAAGATTCCTTTTCCGGAAATAGCTCCCCATTTTTGACCATAATTATCTATTTCTAAATCTCTTATATCTCGGTTATTTGGCACTAATGGCATCCAGAAATAACTCCAATTCCCTTCGTGTGTTTTTACAAATAGCACTTTCCCAGAATTAGAAATAGTCCCCCATAAATTTCTGTTTTCATCCGCTATAAGGTTTGAAATATCTTCATTACCTTCTAAAGTATTTTGGGTATTCCCGCTTACATAATTTACTGTAGAGCTACCAGTAATTTTAAATAATCCGTTTGCTGAGCTACCGTAATAAGTTACATTGCTTATTCTATCAGCACACACTATGTTTTGTATGGTATAATTTTTTCTCCAGTCTATAAGGTTATCTGTTGAGGAGATACTATTCCCCTCTGTGTTATGAAGTGTAAACAATCTGTTGTCTAAAATTGTAATGTTTTCAATCTGATTGGAAGAAGGACTATTAGGTTTTATAGTGGAATGGTAGGTAAAATTTTCATATTTCATAAGAGAATTTACACTGTCTGCTATCCAGAGAATATCATCTTTATCTATCCAAGCATCTTGTATCTTGCTAAAGTTTGAATCTTCAATTATTTCTGATATAAGATTACCATTTTGATAAATACTAATAATTACTCCTATTTCTAGATAATATCCATTGCTATTTCTTACTTTTACATAAGGATATTGATTGTTAAAAAGTATTCCCCAAGAATTTACAATGATTTCAGAAACTTCAGAAGGATAAGAGGGGTGTTTGGTCCAACTATTAAAATCAAATAAGCTGTTTGAGTTTTTATCCGCAAAATATACTCCATCACTAGTACCAACAAAGATACAAGTATCGTCTATATAACAATCGTTTATATTTACAAAATTTCCGTTCTCTCCTATTTTATAAGTGTCTTTTATTTCCTCCCTCTTTAAATCTAAAAGAACTAGTCCGAAAGTACAAGATAAATATGCGATACCATTTTTTACATCAATATTATTAATTTTCTTTTCTCCAAATATTTCTTTTTGTTTTATATCTACAATATTTACAACATTTTCATCTTTTATCAAGTCAATATTACAATTTTCATATGCAATAATTATGGTTTTATTACCCTTATCGTATCCCATTGCGGAAACTCCAAGATCAGAAAGATTATTTATTTTATTTAATCTGTTTATGGTATAGTCTTCTTTGTTGTAATAGAAAAGACCATTTTCTGTAGAGCAATATATATTGTTTTCTACTTCTAATATCAGATTAGCGTTCTGATAAGATAAATGTTCTTGCCAACTATATATAGGAGTATTTTGTCCTTTTGAAACAAGGAAAATTAAAATAAAAAATAGTGAAAATAATGATTTTTTCATTAGGCTACAATATTAAAACATATTGACTAGATAACATTATATTTAAACAAAAATTGTAGGAATAAAGTTCTTTTGTAGATTTGCCGAAAATGGCCTAGTAGTTCAACTGGATAGAATATCAGATTTCGGCTCTGACGGTTGGGGGTTCGAGTCCCTCCTAGGTCACTTTTTTATAACTATCTTTTTTTTGATACTTCCGTCAGAGTAAATATAAAATAGAATTTTATCCTTTCTAATTTTTGAATCTCTCCCTAAAATATCTACTATTTTAATTAATCTCTTTTCAGAACTAATGTTTTCTAAATTATTAATAGGACAACTAATAACAATAGAGGAGTCTATTTCTTGAACAACATCTCCTAATTCAGAGTTAATATCAGCTGTAAAAGTAATAGGACCTTCTTCATCCGGATTTACAAAAAGGTCTGTAAAGTTTATCTGACTAATATAGCCATTTGTATAGTTGTTACCATCATTAGGACCTATAGATGTTACTTTAATTCCATTACTTAAATTTTCAATTATAAAAAATCCCATTAGATTTCCAACAGAATCAATTAGATCAATTTTAGCATAATTAGGACCTAGTGTAAAATCAAGTACAAGTTCTGAATTAAAATTATGTGATGGACTACTATAGAAAGCGTTTCCAAGTATGTCACCAGTATTTAGTGTGTTTATTTCAAAATATCCTTTATTAGACCAAAAAATAGAAGAAGAAATATCCGGTTCGTTTTGTTGTTGTTGTGCAATAATAGAAAAAGCGGTATTCATATTACAAGTGGTATTTGCAATAATTGGAAGAATACTTGGAGCAAATGGAGCCGGAATAAATGCTGCTGTAGTAAAGGTGTCGGAATACGACCAGCCTGATCCATTTTGATTGGTAGAGTCGCAAAAAACTTGTATTTCCCACTGATAAGTTGTTAATGGTTGTAACATTGGTATTAATCTTGAAGTCATAGTAGAATCTATATTGGCAAGATTACTCCAGTTAGTCGTTCCTAATTCTCTATAATGAATTTTATAATGATAAGGATTAGGAGCAGCTATCCAGTTTGCTATTACGTTTTCATGCGTAATAGAATTTGTATATAAACTATCTGCATTTACACATTGTACAAATATTGAAGTTGTAAATGTATCAGGATACGACCAACCAGAACCATTTTGATTTGTCGAATCGCAAAAAGTTTCTATTTCCCATTCGTAAGTTGTTTGAGATTGTAACATTGGTATTAACCTAGATGTCATGGTGGAGTCAATGTTTCCTAAATTACTCCAGTTAGTAGTTCCTAATTCTCTATAGTGTATTTTATAATGATCCGCATTCGGAGCAGCTATCCAATTTGCTTGAACGTTAGTATAAGTGATACTTGTTATGTATAAACTATCTGCATTTAAGCATTGAGAACTTAAAAATAAAGAGCTTGCAACAGAGCAAATAAAAAAGACTATTTTTTTCATTGAAATAATTATTCTACAAATTTACAAAAAATTTACAAAAAACATCAAAAATATCTTAACATGATGATTATCAATGTGATAAAAAAATGTTCGTATTTTAACAGATGAGAGAAATAGGATGTGTGTGTTGTGATTTTAAAAAGAATCCCTTAAAAACTCTCTATTTATCTAATTCTTTTTTTCGAACACATATATCGTGCTCGAAAAACCTCTTTTAGTAAAAAATCCATATAAATTCGAAATACAACCAATAGTTATAGATTTAATAAAATTCTTTTTTCCGCTTTTATGCTCTTCACTTAGCATGGATACATAAAAGGAATCAAATTTCATTCCTTTTGTTTTTACTAAACTAAATCCATGCTTTTCGAAGAGTTTAGCAATACTATTTTTTGAAAAATGGTATAAATGAATTGGTAGATCGTATGCTGCCCAGTGTTTTTTATAGTAAGAAGAGTCATAACTTTCCAAATTTGGTACCGCTATTATTGCCTTCCCGTTTTTTGAAAGAAGTCTGTTAAACTCTGAAATAGTAGTATTAAGTTCTGTTACATGTTCTAGTACATGCCACATAGTTATTATATCATACTCTCCTTGTAATTCTCTTAAATCTGTAGATTCTTCTACATCTAATTTTTGCTTTTCTATAGCTTGTTTTCTGGCAATTTCACTTGGCTCAATTCCTTTTGTTTCCCAATTTTTAGATTTGCATTTATTTAGGAAATCTCCTGTCCCACATCCTACATCTAAAATTCTACCAGATTTAAAATAAGTAGAAATAAGTTTGAATTTCCCGTTTATAGCAAATTTTCTTACCGTTTGATATGTCTTTTCGAACAAGTTTTTACTTGTATTGTTATGAGATATATAATGATCTGAAATGTAATATTTTCCAAGATTAATATTATTTGGTCTTGGGTTTGTAAAATGAAAATTGCAAGTATTACATCTTACTATAGTGAACTCCTCTTTTGTAACAGAATAGTCCATGCTTTTCATATGTGTATCGAATGATTTATTGTCGCAAACAGGACAGTTTTTTATATCTAACATTATCTTCCAATGTATATTAACAAAACATTTATATCAGAAGGAGAGACTCCGCTTATTCTAGAGGCTTGTCCAATTGTTTTTGGTTTTATTTCAGTTAATTTCTCTCTTCCTTCAGTAGAGACAGAATGAAGTTTATTATAGTCAAATTCTTCTGGAATAATAATCTTTTCTAGTTTTGTTAGCTTAGCCGCAGCATCCTTTTCTTTACTGATATATCCACTATATTTAATTTCAATTTCAGTCTGTGTAATAGACTCTTCTCCTATTTCGTTTTCTGAAATAAATTTTTTTAAACTTGTTATTGTGATAAGATCTTTCATCCAGATATGAGGTCTAGAAAGAACACTTTTTAATTTAACTTTTTGTTTTAATATAGCGCTCCCCCTTTTTTCTAATATGTTATTTACTTCTTCAGGGCTTACGCTTTGCTTTTCTAAAAATTGGTTCAGTAAATTACTTTTTTTCATTTTATGATGAAGACGAATTAATCTATCGTTATTTGCTAACCCTATTTTAAATCCTTTTTCAGTGAGTCTGATATCTGCATTGTCTTGTCTTAATAATAGTCTGTATTCCGCTCTTGAAGTGAACATTCTATACGGTTCCTCAGTACCTTTAGTGATTAAGTCATCAATCAAAACTCCTATGTATGCTTCAGATCTATTTAGTATAAACTCTTCTTTATTGTAATTTTTCTGATGTGCATTTATACCAGCTATCAATCCCTGACAAGCAGCTTCTTCATATCCTGTAGTTCCGTTAATTTGTCCTGAGAAATAAAGATTTTTAATTAGTTTAGTTTCTAGTGTGTGTTTTAATTGTGTTGGGGGAAAATAGTCGTATTCTATCGCGTACCCCGCTCTGAAAATCTTTACTTTTTCTAGCCCCTTTATTTTTCTTAAAGCCTTTAATTGTGTTTCTTCAGGAAGAGATGTAGAAAATCCATTCAAATATATTTCAACAGTATTTGCTCCTTCTGGTTCTATAAACAATTGATGTCTATTTTTATCGGAAAATCTTTCTATTTTATCTTCAATAGACGGACAATATCTTGGCCCTAGTCCCTTGATTCTTCCTGTAAACATAGGAGATTTATCAAATCCCTCTTTTAAGATTTCATGTACCTCATCAGATGTGTATGTTATATAGCAGCTGTGTTGTTTTTTTAATGTTGTAGTTTCTGTGTAGGAAAACTTATCTGGATTATTATCTCCAGCTTGTTCTTCTGTAAGATCATAATTTATCGTTCTTCCATCTAATCGGGGTGGGGTTCCAGTTTTCATTCTACCGTGTTTAAATCCTAGTTCAATCAATTGTTTTGTTATTCCTCTTGAATTAGGCTCTCCCGACCTTCCTCCTTTATAATTTTTCTCTCCTAAATGTATTAATCCATTCATGAAGGTTCCGTTACATAAAACCACTGATTTAGAGTAGATTTTTACTCCCATTTTTGTGATAATACCAACAACCTTATTTTCTTCAATTAGAAGTTCGTAAACCATGTCTTGCCAAAAATCAATATTTAAATTTGATTCTAGTTTTTCTCTCCACTTTTGTTCAAATACCTTTCTGTCACACTGAGCTCTTGGACTCCACATAGCTGGACCTTTTGATCTGTTTAGCATTCGGAACTGTATAGAGGATTCATCTGTTACTATACCTGAAACTCCTCCCAAAGCGTCAATTTCCCTTATTATTTGTCCTTTTGCAATCCCTCCCATAGCGGGATTACAGGACATTCTAGCAATGGTTTCTAAGCTTTGAGTAACTAAAAGTGTTTTAGATCCCAGGGTAGCAGCAGCATGAGCAGCTTCACACCCTGCGTGACCACCACCTACCACAATCAAGTCATATTTTTCTTCTAGGGTCATAATTGTTCCACATGAAACAAATTCTCATAAATCGTTGGTAACCAACTATATAATGAATTTATTTAAATAATAATTTTCTTTTTTTCTCATTAATTTTTTATCTACTTCAGAGTGGTCATCATATCCAATGAGGTGTAAAATACCATGTACCATAACTCTATGTAGTTCCTCTGAAAAAGAGTTGTCAAAAATAGTAGAATTTTCTTTAACCCTCTCTATACTTATCATTATATCGGTTGAAATGATATTCCCTTCACAATAATTAAATGTTATTATATCAGTTAGGGTATCGTGATTTAGATATTTCATGTTTCTTTCTAATAGATAATCATCTTTACAAAAGATATAGTTTATTTCTCCCATTTCTTTTTTTTCATTCTCTATTACTTCTTTAATCCAATTTTGAATAGAGTCTCCATTTTCCAGGAAAAAATCTGTTTCGTAATGAAATTCTATCATTTTTCTTCTTCTGATATTGTGTTAAAATATTTATTTACCTTTTCTTTATAGAATTGGTTTAATTGTACGGGAGTTGTTTTTAGTAACTCTTCTTGTTCTTTTCTTTTTTCTATATATTCTAAATAGTTTTTATTGTTATTCTGAATTTCATAGTTCCACTCTATAGATTCTCTTTTTTCCTCTTCTCCTTTTTCTCTTTGAGCTTTTTCTGCTTCTAATAGTTTTGTTAGAATTTCTTCTTGTCTTAAAAGGGTTTCGTTAGTTATATTATTGTTTAATATATCAGTTTCGTTCTCCTCCATTTTTTCTAAAATTCTATCAATGTTCCCTTTCTCTCCACTCTCCCCTATTTCATCTCTCAACTCTTGTAATCTTTGTCTTATTTGTTGTTGTTGTTGCGCCATCTGCATTAAAGATTTACTTTCTCCTTCATCTGATTTTTTCTTTCCTTTTTTCTTCCCGTTCTCTCCTTTTTTTCCACTTTTCCCCTTCATCTCTTTCATTAATTTTTTTTGCATCTTTTTTAATTCTTTTAAAGATGGTTTAGAGGAATTTCCAGGTTTATTACACTGTTTTGTTCCAGGCTCTTTATTTGCTAATTCCATTTGCATTTGTTTTAAAGTTTCTGAAAGCAATAAAGCTAGGTTGTTTACAGAGGTCATAACAAATTGTTGCTTTGCTACGCCAATACTTATCTTTCTTTCTTCTAAAAGAGAGATAGATTTATCCATATTATAATTTATGGAACTGATCTCCTTATTAATAATTGATTCTATCTGAATCACCCTTTTACTTAAGGATAATAGAGAGTCTTCTATAATTTGAGAGTTATCAGCAAGTTTCTTTTGCTGTTGAATATATTTTATAATACTACTACTGTTTCGTGGTAAAGAGGATATATTGTTTATTAGATCCTCCTGATCAAATGAGAGTGTTATTAAGTTTTCTAGTATTTGCCGTAGGGTTTCCATATTTTCAGCTGGCTTACTGTTTGAACAAGAACTTTGTAAACCCTTCATTTGTTCCGAAATCTCCTCTAATTTATTTACTGTTTCTTCCTGTTTTTTAGAAGATTTCTTTTTTTGTTTTTTATCTAAAGACTCCTTACTTTCTTTCATAGATTCAGAAGCTTCTTTTTGTTTTTCTTCTGTATAGGGAAGGTCTTTCTTCTTTTCTAATTCCGAGTTTTGTTCCTCTAATTTTTTCAGATCTTCTTCAATCTTTTTTAGATCTTCTTGTAGTTTTGCTTGTTTTTCTGAAAGTTGTTCGGTGTTTGAATTTTTCTCTTCTGTTTCTTTTTTTAACTCTTCTTGTTTTATTTTTAATTCATCTATTTTTTCAATAGTTTCTTCTAGTTTTTGTTCAAATTCTAGCTCTTTGTAAAGCTCTAAATTTCTGTCTAATTCTTTTTCCAGGTCAGTATTTTCTTTTTCCATTTTATCCAGAACCTCTTTCATGTCTTCTTTATTCATTTCTTCTAAAAGTTTCTGTAGCTCTTCCATTAACTTTTTACTTTCCTCATCTAGTACTTTATTCATTAGTTCTTCCAATTTCTTTTGTTTTTCTAGAATAGAAGAATTTAATTTTTCTTTCTTTTTATTATTTTTATTATTACGTTTATTGTTTTCTGTTACCTGTTGTTCTAGTTTCTTTTGTTTTTTTATAATATCCTCCGCTTTCTTTTTTTCCTCCCATCCTAAAGATTTTTTGTCTATTAAAGATTTTTTCAAATCCATAATGTCTTTTTGAATTTCTTTTGCTAACGTAATAGTCTCATCTAATTTATTCTTTATTTTTCTATCTTCAGAGTCCCTTTTTTCTTTCAGATCCTGTATAGAAAGTTCGGAGTGTTTACTGGTGTAACTTTTACTGGATTTACTTCCATTCACTCCGTCATTATCCCAAATTTCAAAATAAAAAATAAGTTCGTCAGAAGGGGATAATTGAAGTGAATTAATATCTATAAAATGATAATAATGTTCTTCTGAATTCTTACTAATTTTTATTTCTTCTGTTTTTGTATAACTACTATCTCTATTTTTTATGGTATAGATAAATTCTAATTTTTTCAAAGAATAATCATCTGAGATATTTCCGTTAAAAAATATTTGATTGTTTAAACTGTCTAGTGTTGTTTCTAAATCAATCTTTGGATACTCGTCCGCAATTACTAAAATAGTGTATTGTATTTTGTCTGAAATAATATTTTTATTAGATGTAGATATGGAGTATTCTCCACTTTTTAAGGAAGTTTTTTCAACAGATATTATATTATTTTTAATTTTATAATCTGAACTTTCATTATTAAAAGAAAAATGTAATGAATCCGTATTTTTTAGATTAAAATCCCACTCTATTTTAGTTCCTTCAGGGACATTAAAATCTCCAATATTTTTTAAAGTTTCATTATTTAGTAGGGTATAATTAGGATAGTTTAGTTTTGCAGAAAATTCTAATATACTAGGTTTCAATAGGGATTTAAGATGAAACTTTTCAGAGTAGAATCCATCAGCATATAATTTAAATTCTATATCTGAAATCACATCTTTAAATAAAAAATGAAAATCAGAAACGGCATCTTTTACCAGACTGAATTTGTTGCCATCCATTTCAATAAACGCATTATTTGGTATTTTACTACCTAAAATGGTAATATTTAATGTGAAATCATCTTGCTGAATTATTTCTAATTTTTCATTTTTAATCTGAAATTGAAAAGGAGCTTGTGGAATAAACTCGGTATTGTGGTCTATAATCCGAGCAGAACTTTCTGTTATTATATGTTTATTACCTGAAAATATAAAGAAAAGTAAAAAACAAAGTGGAATCATAAACCATTTTAGATGCTTCTTATTTTCTTTAAAATTCACACTACTTCTGAATGAAAAAGATTGAATGCTTTCTGTTTTCTGAGAAATACTTGCCTGAATAAGAATATTTTCTTTATCTGAAAGATCGTTAAGCTGTAGGATGTTCAGTATTTTATCATCTATTTCCGGAAAATGTTTTCCAATAATTTTTGCAGCAACTGTGTAGTTTATAGTTTTTCCTATTCGAAATAAATGGAAAAGAGGGGTTAATATAAACTTAGATAGAATAATAAAATTGATAAACAAATATGTCCAATATAAAAAACTTCTGACAGAAGAGTTAAACCTAGAAAAATACTCTAAAATAGAAAATAGAAGAAGAAAAAACAATAGAGTAGCGGCTAAAAAAATAATACCCCTCAGAATTTTATTTTTGTAGTATTTATTGATAAAGCGATTTAGCTTATCAAATAAGATTATGTTCTCCTCATTTTCCATCAAGATTGCAAAAATACAATTTTATATTCGTTAAAGATAAACGAATACTTTTGTAAGTATTATCTTTGCCATTCAAAATAAAAATAAAGATGTCAGAAGTAAGAGTACGATTTGCACCAAGCCCGACAGGACCACTACATATTGGGGGGGTTAGAACAGCCCTTTATAATTACCTTTTTGCTAAAAACAAAGGAGGAAAAATGATCTTGCGTATAGAAGACACAGATCAAACTAGATTTGTTGAAGGTGCAGAAGAGTACCTTATTGATGCACTAAAATGGTGTGGAATTGAATTAGATGAATCAGTAGTAGATGGAGGAGAATTTGGGCCTTACAAACAGTCAGAAAGAAAGGCTATGTATTTACCGTTTGCTGAGCAATTAGTGAAAGATGGCTTTGCGTATTATGCTTTTGATACTTCAGAGGAATTGACAGCAATGCGAGAACGAATGAAGGCAGCAGGAGTTCCTTCTCCACAATATAATGCAGTTACTCGTACAACAATGCAAAATTCTTTAGCGCTTTCGGAAGATGAGGTAAATAAAAGAATGGATGCTGGAGAGGCTTATGTTATTCGTATAAAAATGCCTAGAAATGAAGAGGTAAAACTAAATGATATTATTAGAGGTTGGGTGGTAGTAAACACCAATAATATGGACGATAAAGTCATCTTTAAATCGGATGGGATGCCAACTTATCATTTAGCCAATGTGGTGGATGATTATAAAATGAAAATTTCTCATGTGATAAGAGGGGAGGAGTGGTTGCCATCAGCACCTTTACATGTTTTGTTATACAAATATTTAGGGTGGGAAGATAAAATGCCCGCATTTGCACACTTGCCTTTAATCCTAAAGCCAGATGGAAACGGAAAATTAAGTAAGCGTGATGGTGATAGATTGGGATTTCCAGTATTCCCAACTCAGTGGACAAACCCTGAAACAAAAGAGACTAGTTCAGGGTACAGAGAAAGCGGATACATAAAAGAAGCATTTATAAATATGCTTTCTTTTTTAGGATGGAACCCAGGAACTACACAAGAAATTTTCTCTATGGAAGAATTGATTGAAGCATTCAGTTTAGATAGAGTAGGGAAGGCAGGAGCAAAGTTTGATTTTGACAAAACAAGATGGTTCAATCAGCAGTATTTAAGAGCAAA
>Ga0206679_10002019_pt1 | contig 16486 bp, 20 predicted proteins | sample M110012015metaG_FD_155464 | JGI IMG/M metagenome (GOLD analysis project Ga0206679, IMG submission 155464) | Ammonia-oxidizing marine archaeal communities from Monterey Bay, California, United States - M1 100m 12015 | ecosystem: Environmental > Aquatic > Marine > Intertidal zone | place: USA... | reverse complement strand
GTCGTCGAGAAGAACCGGACATCGATGATCCCGTCGGCGAACCCGGTGACGAAGCAGGTGGCCGGAGCGCCAACCTCGGCGGCCATCTGCTGCATCGTCTCTGCATCTAGCTCCGAGGCGTCGACCGCCACGCCTGCGGGACTCCCCCCAGACGCCACCTCAGAGAACGCCAAGTAGAGGACGACTGGTGGTCGGATCAGATCCGGTCGTGCCACGGCGCTGCCTCCTCGAACCCCCGAGCGAGACGTAACACGGTGGCCTCGTTGCCGAACGCCGCTCCGATCTGCACACCTACCGGCAGGCCGCTAGAGCACCGACCCAGCGGGACCGAGGCTGCAGGCCCACCGGTCACGTTGAACAGTGGGGTGAACGGAATCTCGTCCAGCATCGCCGAGATGTAGGTAGGCCAGTCGCTGCCACCCATGTCCATCATCCCTAGAGGACGGGCCGGAGCGGCCAGAGTCGGGGTGAGGAGAATGTCGTAGTCCTCGAAGAAGCGTTCCATGGCCCGGGCCGTCCGGTGTAGTTCGACAACGGCCCGGCGGTGGTCGTCGGGCCGTATACCCCTGCCGTGACGGTAGGCAGCCAGTGTGGCTGGCTCGAAGAAATCCGTCGGGTCTCCATCCGGGTGGACCTGGAGGATCCCAGCGACGGTGGCGTGGACGTTGGTCGCAAACACCGCGGACAGTGCTTCTCGCACGGCCCATCCGTCGACGGGTGGCCGAACCTCGGCCACCGAACAGCCCAGGACCTCGGCCAGACCTGCCGACTGACAGGCCGCGGTCCGACAGGCCTCGTCCACCAACTCGCCCGCCAACCCTTCGGTCCAAAGGGCGATCCTCAATGGCCGTAGCGGCCCGTCTATAGCGCTGACGAAACCGCCGGCGGGAGACGGAACGGCGGCAACATCGGGTGGAGACCCAGGGAAAGGACCGTGGGTGACATCGAGCAGAAGTGCCGAGTCACGCACGCTGTGAGTGACGGCATGGCTCGTACTAAGGCCATCGAGGCCCTCGGCGGCATCATTTCCAAGTGGAACCCGACCCCGGGTGGGCTTGAGCCCGAACAACCCGCAGTTACTTGCAGGGATCCGGATCGACCCGCCGCTGTCGGTGGCGTGGGCTGCCGGCAACATCCCGGAGGCCACGGCACACGCCGAGCCGCCACTGGACCCACCGGCACTACGGGTCGGATCGAATGGATTCGGGGTCGGCCCCCTCAGGGCCGGTGAGGTACAGATACCCATGCCCATCTCCGGGGTGTTGGTCTTGCCCAGCACCACCAGGCCGGCATCTCGCATCCGGCCCACGAGGACCGAGTCGACGGTTGGGACCACGTGGCGTAGGGCCCGGCTCCCGTTCGTCGACGGCAAGCCGGCCACATTGGTGTTGAGGTCCTTGACCAGGTACGGGACGCCATGGAGCGGGCCCGACGGAACGCCGGCCGCCACCCGGTCCCGAGCGTCGGCAAAGGCGGGAAGGACCACAGCGTTCAGCCTGGAGTTCTGCGCCTCGATCCGGATGATCGCTACCTCGACAAGTTCGACGGCCTTGACCTCGTTGGAGACCACCAGTCCGGCCAACCCCGTCGCGTCATAGAGACCGTAGGCCTCGTGGATCGACACCCGGGGACGACCTCAGTCCTCGTCCCACAGCGGGTAGGTCGACAGCGGGACGACCCCGTCGGTAGTGACCCGAACCATCTGTTCAAGCTTCACGCCCTCGGCTCCACCGTCGGGTCCGACGTAGGACTCCACGGACAACACCAAGCCGTCCTCCACCTCGCCGTCGTAGCCGCACCGCTCCCAGTCGGCCGGGTACGGAATCCTGGGATACTCGTCCGCCATACCCACCCCGTGGAAGGCGCACGCATACCGGTTCACCCACACCTCATCTGGTTGGCGCCAAGTAGCCGCTGATAGTTCTCGAAACGATGCTCCGACTCGGAGTAGCTCCGTATTGTGCCCGACCTCGTGACGAGCCATCTCGTACAACCTCCTCTGTTCGGGCGTCGGCTCTCGGCGGCCGTCTAGACCCCTGCAGACAAAGGTGCGGGAGATGTCAGCGCAGTAGCCGAATGGACCGATCATGTCTGTGTCGAAGGCCACCAGGTCTCCAGCCCCGATAGCCCTTGGCCCAGCCTCCTGGTACCAGGGGTTGGTACGGGGCCCTGAACAGAGCATCCGGCCATCGAACCAGTCGCCGTCGTGGGACACGTTGACCTGGTGGATCAGGGACCACAGGCCGTTCTCGGTCATGCCGGGTATCAGGGCAGCCTCCATGACAGCCATGCCGTGCTCTGCCACTTCGACGGCATGGCCGAGGGCCACCATCTCAAGGTCGGACTTGCGGCTACGGGCCAACTCGACAGTCCCCTCAGCGTCAACGGTCTGGATTCCGGCTTCGACCAGAGCGGCATGTGCTGAAGGCAACAGTCGTTCTACGCCCACCCGCGCGCCAGTTCCAAGCCCCGCTCCCTTGACGCCGGCAACTACATCGCGTGCGAAACGCCTCGCCACCTCAAACTGATCTAGGCCTGAGTCAAAGACGGTGACCGCGTTGGCTGGGAGGAACTCGTCGACCAGTGGCAAATCCATGGCATTGGCCCCGTGCATCACCACTGGTCCTTCGGCGGGCACCAGTAGGTAAGAAGTCGGTATGTGGGCCTGGAAGGTGTTGTAGCAGCGATACTCAACGCCATACCTGAGGCTCACTGGATTGTGGAGGACCAGCAGGTCGATCCCGTCGGCCACCATGGTGGACCGCAGCCGGACGAGCCGACCTGCTGCCATGGCCCGCACGTCAAGATCCGGCCTCGTGATCACGGTCGCGGAACCTACACCGGACCCGTCGCACTATTCAGATAGTCATGGCACTCAGTGGGCTCGCTTAACTACCGTCTGGTCATGAGCCAGCAGCCCACTGATTCTGGAGTCCTGAGCCCCGACGCCGAATCGTTCCAGCGTTTCCACACCGAGGTACTACCTGGTCGGATCGCCGATGGAACCGGTGCCCTGGCCCATGGCTACTTGTCTGGCAAGGGGGCCTTGGCCGTCCGTACACCAGCTGGTTCCTGGACCTACGTGCCAGTCGATGGATCAGTCCGACTGGTCGAGGGCGAGGACAGCGCCGACGTCGTGGTGTCAGTCGGTCTTGAGGCGTGGCTGGGCCTGGCCTCAGACCTCGACACTGCCCCGGGCCTGCTCTACACAGACCGGGCAACGGTGCCATTCGGCGATCCCCTCCGGTTCATGGGTTGGGAGCCGGGCCTCCGTGCCTTGTTCCATGGTCTCCCGATCTTCGATCCCGAAGCTGTCGACCTGCGCGACGTCGATGGTTCACCACTCGACCCGACCCGGACGTTTCCGTTCGCCCAACTGAAGGCCAGTGCTGCTGACGCTGCCAATTTCCTTCGAACGGCCGGTTACCTGTGTGTCTCTGGCGTCTTCGGCACCGACGAGGTTGACGTCATGCTGGACGACGCCGAGATCCTCGCCGATGAGGCCCGACCGGGTGACATGACCTCCTGGTGGGGTCGAGATGGGAGCGAAACCGAGGTCTTGACCCGCGTTCTACGGGCAGCCAGCCGACCCAGCCTGAACGCTCTGATCGACGACCAGCGGGTGCGGCAAATCGTCGGGATCGCCGACGAGGAGCTGGCCCCCAGCGTGGACGATGGTCCGGAATCGGTCGACAGGGTGACCGTGTTGTGGAAGCGACCAGGCATGACCGATGGTCTCGGGGATCTACCGTGGCACCGGGACTGCGGTATGGGTGGACACGCCAACCGCTGCCCTTCGGCGGTCTTGACCATCTGTCTCACTGACGGTTCTGCCGAAGCTGGAGAGCTCCGGTTCCTACCCGGGTCACACCGTGGAGCCTTTCCGTTCGTTGACGGCAAGGCAACCGAGGCCCCGGACGGTGTCGGTCTGCCAATCGGTCCCGGTGACGTGACCCTCCACTACTCGGACTTGATGCACGCCTCGCTGCCACCCACGTCCACCACTGGTCCGCACCGGATCTCAGTGCTAATGGGGTTTGCCCCGACCGGTCCCGGTCACCACCTCGGTGGCCGCCACTACAACGACGCTCTGTTGGCCAACCAAGACGGACAGGTCGAACACATCGGTCAACGCCTCATGGCGGAACGGGCAGTATCAAGCCAAGGCGAAGACGGTTGAGAGAGAAGACCGTTGCGGGAACTCTGAGGAAACATCGTGTTTGATCTAACTGGGCGCACTGCACTCGTGACAGGTGGGGGCCAGAACATCGGCGCCGGCATCGCTGAGATGTTGGCTACCGCAGGAGCCCGCGTACTGGTCAACGACCTACGGGCCGAACGGGCAGAGAACATCGTCGCCGACATCGTCGAAAGTGGTGGCCAGGCCGTTGCGGCGCCGTTTGACGTCACTGAACGGAATGCCGTGCTGGCCGCGGTTGCCGACTTCGGACCGGTTGACGTGCTGGTGGCCAACGCTGGCAACGGTGGTGCTGAGGACATGCTGCCGAAACGCTTCGCCGAGACCGTGCCCGAGGACTGGCGAGGCCCGATGGAGGTCAACCTGCTGGGGGTCCTGTACTGCTGCCACGCCGTGCTGCCCGGCATGGTGGAACGAGGCCACGGGCGGATCATCGCCATCTCCTCGGCGGCCGGCACCCACGGGGTGGGCATCGGGTTCGCCCCGTACTCGGTGGGCAAGGGCGGTGCCCTGAGCCTGGTGCGCAGCCTTGCCCTGGAGCATGGTCGCGATGGGATCACCGCCAACTCGGTGGCCCTCGGGGTCATGGACTCAGTCCGTGAGGAGACGGTGGCCGCCTTTCGGAAGGTCATCCCGGTGGGCCGCCTTGGGACGCCCGACGACGTGGCGGCGGCTTGTCTGTGGCTGGCGTCCGACGAAGCGTCGTGGGTGACCGGTCAGACAATCGGCCTCAACGGCGGCGCCTTCACGTCCTGAAAGTCACCTCCGGCACCACCGACGAGAGCGTCTGGGCCGGTTGCCTACGTGGCCGTTTCGAGGATGAACACCCGGATGATCCGGTGATCGGCCCTCGACCGGTACTTGGCGTAGCCGGGATAGAAGGCGTGGCCGAGGGCGAAGATCCGGTCGGTCTCTGCTTCGTCGGCCCGACGGGCAACGACCTCCACTGAGCGGTCCCGGTAGACGATGATCGCCGACGGGTTGGCTTCGAGGTTGTACACCCAGCCGGGGGTTTTTCTCTGGCCGTAGTTGGACCCGATGACCGCCAGGTCATCGCCGACGGGGATGCCGAGCAGAGGCATGGTCCGGGGTCTCCCGGTCTTTGCGCCGGTGGTGGTCAGCATCATCACGGGCAGCCCAGCCAGGAGGGCGGGGACGGTCAGTCGACCCCCGGTGACCTTGAACAGTGCCTTGTCGGGAAAGTGGAGGGTCTTGGAGAAGTACCAGGCCCCGAACCGGGTTGATGCCACCTTCTGTACCGCTCGTTGTAGGACGTTGGCCGACCGCACTTCGAAGCCCAACTTGCCTAGTGCACCCATGGCTCAACCTCCCGACATGGAATATCAGACTCAGGCCACCACCGAGACCGTAGGTGCTGGATGCCTCTTCGGGTGCATGCGGGCCGAGGGTCGGCTTCCGAGTTCTACCCCTGGCGCACTGATTCGCCTTCACCGCCAAGCCGCTCCAACACACGCCCACCTGTACCCTGACCGGCGGTGGTCGACCGGTTTTCACACCAGGTTTCGATCCACCGGCGGGTCGCTAGCTCATCGGGTAGAGCAGGGGACTTTTAATCCCAAGGTGCCGGGTTCGAGCCCCGGGCGACCCACGATCTACTGGCCCTGGTCCCCTACTCGCCGATGTCCTCGTTCCACAGGTCCGGGTGTTCAGCAGTGAAGGTGGCCATGAGTTCCACGCACACGGTGTCGTCCAAAACTTCGACAACGACACCGTGGTCCGTGAGGAGGTCCTCAGGGCCCTGAAAGATGCGGTTCTCTCCAACCACGACCCTCGGTATGCCATAGAGCAGCACGGCACCGGTACACATGGCGCACGGAGAAAGCGTCGAATAGAGCACCGATTGTCGATAGTCGGCTGCCGTTAGTCGGCCTGCGTCCTCCAGCGCCGCCATTTCGGCATGGAGCACCACCGACCCTCGCTGTACTCGCTGGTTGTGGCCACGCCCGACGACCTTCCCGTCGATCACCAGGACCGAACCGATGGGTACGCCGCCTTCTGCCAACCCGAGGCGCGCCTCGTCAATAGCTGCCTGGAAGAAGGAATCGGTCATGCTGTCAGCCTTCTCGTGCGACGAGGGTGCACGGATCCACCCCGCGCATGGCTAGTACCCGCTCGACCGCCTCGTCCAGCCACCGTTCGTCCAACGATCCATCGTCCAGGGCGGCCACGAGACTCCACGCCGCAGGCACCACGTTGGCCAGGCCACCGATCATCAACAGATCGGCGCCGGCGATCAGCGCCAGTCGTGCCGCGGTGGCCACGTCGACCAGGTCGGCGACCGCCCCCATGGCCAGGTCGTCGGTGACCACAACCCCGTCGAAGCCCAAGTCGTCTCGTAGCAGGCCGGTGACGGCGGCAGGTGACAGGGTGGCCGGCACTCCACCGGTCAGGCCTGGCACCGCCAGGTGGCCCACCATGACCGCGGCTCCGTCGGGAGTCAGGACGAATGGGAGCAGGTCGACCTCCCACAGTTCGCCGAGCGGCGGCGTGGTGGCTAACTCGTCATGACTATCGGCGTTGGCCCGTCCATGGCCGGGGAAGTGCTTGACCACCGGCACCAAGCCGCCAGCCATCAAGCCCTCGGCAAAGGCAATGCCGTGGGTGGACACCACCTCAGGATCGTCAGAGAACGAGCGGTCGCCGATCCCCGGCGAACCGCCCACTTGGAGCACCGGCGCCAAAACCACCGTGACCCCCAGGTCGACCAGCGCCTCTGCCCGCTCGGTGGCCATGGCCCGTACCGCGTCGACCGTTAGGGCAGTCATCTCTGCAGCTGACGGCATCGACCCCAACATGGCCTCGAACCTCTGGACCCGGCCTCCCTCCTCGTCCACGGCCACCATCACCGGCCCGGTAGCCGATGCGGCCTGCACAGCGGCCACCGCCATCGGGAAGCCGTCCCCCACCGCACCAACCACGACCACCCCGGTCACCAGGCCACGGCCGGCCAGATCGGCCACCACCGGAAGTTCCGCCTGGGTGGCCAGAGGCAGCAGGACCTGCCCGACCCGGAGCCCTACCGGGAGGTCGGCCACGCACTCGGCCGCAGACGGACCGGGAGCAAGGGTCGACGTGGTGGTCGTCCAGGCGACCGTGGTGGTCGTCGACGTGGTGGTCGTCGACGTGGTGGTCGTCCAGGCGACCGTGGTGGCCAGAGCCGTGGAGGTGGTCGTCGGTCGGGCGCTCGGGACGGGCACAGTGGACGTCGAGACCCGTTCGGCACTGCCACACGCAGCGGCAACGAACGCAAGGAGGAATATGGCGGCCGGCACTCTGCCACCCGTAGCCAGGAGGCGACCGGGGGATTCAGACATCCGCATGGGGCCAGTGGACCACAGAACGTCCACTGACGCCGGTCGCCTACCGAACCCGATACCAACCGGCCCCTAGCCTGCAGCCATGCGGACGATGGTGGTCATGCTCCTAACCGTGGTGACCATCATCGGCGTGCTCGTCATCGGCCTGGGCGGCGATCCCGTCGACGAGTCGGTCGTCATGCCAGCAACCCCGGCCACGCAAGCGCCGACCGCCACCGTTCCTGCGCCGACCACCGTCGCCGGGTACGACGACGACACCTCCGACGGGGGCGTCCTCGTCGCCGTGACCACCACGAACGCCACAGTCACCGAGACCGTGGCGACCGAGCCCCTGGGCACCCTGGCCCCCATCGAAGGCCTCGGCGTCCCGACCCTGGATGCCTCCTCTTCGGTCAGCACCGTCGGCATCGACCGCGTCATGTTCGGCATGACACTCCACGACGCACAGATGGCCGCCGGTAGCCAGTTCACCCCCATCACCCCGGTGGGCCACTGTTTCCTCGTCGTCCCCGAAGCCGGACAGGCCGGACTGATTTTCTGGGTGGTGTCCGGCACCATCGAACGGGTCGACGTCGACACCCGCACCATCACTACCCGGTCAGGGGCCGGCATTGGCGACACCGAGGACCGCATCCGGGAAATGTTCGGCGAACGCATCCACACCACGACGCTCCCCGACGGGTCCGGGAACCTGCTTGCCTATGTCCCCAAAGACGTTGCTGACGCCACCTACCGGGTCATGTTCCTGTCCAACGGGCTCCAGATCACCCGGCTGTGGGCTGGTCGCCTCCCGTGGGCCGAGGAACTGGGCGGCTGCCCCGGTTGACCGACGCTCGGGGTCCGTGGGCCGGTCAGTATCCCTCGGGCAGGTCGTGGACGTACTCGCCGCAGCTGACGAACACCGCTCCGTATCCGATCCGCTCGCCGACCGCGGAGTCCAGGTCGAGGCCTCGCAGCCACTCAATGGCCCCTGCGCTGATCGTCCCGTCGTGGACGAACACCTCCAACGGCGCGTCAAACGACGCCTCGTAACGGACCGAACCTCCTATGGTCAGGCCCACGTAGGGCTGGCCCAGAAACCCCTGGATGAGGGCCTCGACGGGCTGGCCGCTGTCAGGATGGCGACCGACACCGATGGCCGCCACGTCGCCGGGCCCCGGCGAGTAGCAGGTGAACTCCATGTCGAACGACTGGTTACCGACCTGGACCCACCCGTTGGTCACTATCTGGGGAATCGTCGTGGTCGACGCCACCACCTCGGATCTGTCCACTGTCAACCCGGTGGCCGATGGCGTGTCGTCCACCGACCCATCACCACCACACGACACCCCAACTAGGAGCACCGCAAAAAGAACGGCTGGAACCGGTCCCCTCACAGGGTCGCCTGCTTCCTAAGGGCCAGGAGTTCAACGATCCGGTCATCATGGCAGTGGGCCTCCACCCCGACGGGCACTGGACCAGCCAGTACCACGCCCCCGGTGTCCTCAACCACCACAACCACCTCGGTCGTCCGCTGGAACGCGACCACCTCGGCGGTGGCCCACCGAGCATCCACCCGATTCAGGGCTTCGGTCAGGGCTACCGGCACCACGGAACCAACGTCGGGTCGGACCCCGGCACCAAACCATCGACCGATCTCCTCCCACGACCCCGGGCGCTCCTCGGCGGACAGCCGCAGGCCAGCCGCCCGGAGGCGACGGACCAGGTCCCGGCCCCGGACCGGCACGGCACCCAGGGCCAGCGCCCGTTCGCGCACATCGGTCGAGACGTCGTAGTGGTCACCCTGGAAGGCCATGCGGCGAAGCCCTAGGCGCCGGGCGAACGCGTGCAACTCGTCGACGCTGTCGTCGCTCACCAGGTGAGCCCATCGGGCACCCCTCCAGGGCCACACGGCCTCATCGACCAGCACGGCCATACCGACGATGTTGCCCGACCCGCGCCCCCGCCGCCAGAGGCCCACCGTCAGAAACCCCGCACCGGGAACTGGTAACGACGCCCCGCCCGGCCCCGAGGGGTGGGAGACTCGCCGTATGGCACGCAATTCCCGACGGGACGACCTCGAGGCGGTGACCCTGCGTATCCCCGCGTCCCGTCCAGTCGGCGACCTCCCCCGGGTCGGGTTGGCCTCCCTGCTTCGGATACACCGGATCAAGCCCTCCGAAATCGGCGACCTGGCCTCCTCCGTCGAAGAGACGGCCACCGAGATAGCCGCCGCCGGTGCCGACGTCGTGATCGACTACTGGGTGTCCGACACCGAGGTGGCAATCGACGTCACCGGCGACGGCCGCACCCTGCGAATCAGCGCGCCCCGTTCCTGAGTCGGGGGCTCGTAGCCGCCCGACGCACCACGGTCCACATAGCCTCGCCTACCGTCGAGGTGACGGCCCGCCACCCGGACCCGGTGGCTGCCTCTAGCGAAGCCACCACCGCCTCGCAGGACAGGTGGATCGGCGTCTCCGGACCACGGCTGTTCACCCACACCACACAGCCGTCGTCGGCCAGGCAGCGATCCACCTCGGTGGCGAACAGGAACATGTTCTGCAGGATCAGTACATCGAGCACCCCGTCGGCCAGCGGCAGGGAAGACCCATCGGTACACACCAGCGGCGGTGCCCCATCCACGGCGTTGCTGAGCATCCCCCACGACAGGTCAGCGGCCACGAAGCGATCGAACCGACCCATCAGGTCCCGAGCAGAAATGCAGGTCCCGGCCCCCAGCTCCAGCACCGTCCGTCCGGCCACGGCACCCCGTTCCAAGGCGTCCAGTACCGGCGCGTTGCGGGTCGGATAGTCCCGGGTGGCCGTCCACCCCGGAGCCAACGAGTCGAAGAGGGTCCGCACCTCACCGACCAGCGAGTCGTCCCAGGTTCCGTTTCCAGCCACCAGCTCGGTGACCTCGCGCATCCGGTGGTTCACCACCGTGCCCCGGGTGCCCTCGTCAGCCCCGTCGATACCCGGCAGTTCCTCGATCATCCCCACAGGTCGATCTCCGAGCTCATCGATCCCGGCTCAACGACCGGTAGAACCGAAGCCGCCTTCACCCCGTTCGGACGACGGAAGTTCTTCGACCTCAGCGAACCGGCACTCCTCGACCCGCTGGATCACCAGTTGGGCGATGCGCTCGCCGCGCACCACCTCAAACGGCTCGGTCGGATCGGTGTTGACGAGCAACACCTTCAACTCGCCCCGGTAGCCCGAGTCGATGAGACCCGGCGTGTTCAGGCAGGTCACGCCGTGCTTTAGGGCCAGCCCGCTCCGGGGTTGGACAAACCCGGCATAGCCAACCGGAATGGCGATGGCCGCACCGGTCGCCACCAGAGCGCGGCCACCACCGGGCGCGAGGGTCACGTCCTCGGCGGCCACCAGGTCGGCACCGGCATCACCCTCACGGGCATAGGAGGGGAGGGGAAGGTCGTCGACCAGCCGGAGCAGGGGGATCTCAAGCACGGCGGCGACCCTAGCCCCCGCCCCTAGCTGGCCACCGTGCCCCACACCGTAGAATCGGCACCGTGCTGGCATGGATGGACCTCGAGATGACCGGGTTGGATCCCGACACGGACGTGATCGTCGAGATCGCGACCCTGATCACCGACGACGACCTCGCCATCGTCGCCGAGGGCCCCGACCTCGTCGTCCACCAGCCGCCCGAGGTGCTGGACCGCATGGGCGACTTCGTACGCGCCATGCACACGAAGAGCGGCCTGCTGGGGGCCATAGAGGCCTCGACCACCACCCTGGACGAGGCCAGCGAGGCCACCATGGCCTTCCTTCGCGAGCACATCGACGAGGCGCGTACCGTTCCCCTCTGCGGTAACTCGATCGGAACGGACCGACGGTTCCTGTTGCGCTGGCTACCCGAGGTCGAGGAGTTTCTGCACTACCGATCGGTCGACGTTTCCACCATCAAGGAGCTAGCCCGACGCTGGCACCCCGAGGTCCTCAAGTCAGCGCCCGACAAGGCTGGTGGGCACCGGGCCATGGACGACATCCGGGAGTCGGTGGCCGAACTACGCCACTACCGCGCCGCGCTCTTCTCCAAGACCTGACCTCCAGGCCGCCGTCGGGCACCGCCGCTTCGGCGGTTGCAGAGGCTCCCTCCTATTGTGACGCCGTGACCGACCCCTGCTCCCACGGCGGACCTCCCGAACCCCGCCCCATCCGACAGGAACAGGAACAGGCCTCTACGGAAGTCACCGAACTGGCCACCGGGTTGTACCGGTTTCAGCTCCCCATCTCGATGCCCGGCCTCGGCCACGTCAACTGCTACGCCCTCGAGGACGCTGACGGCCTCACCCTCGTTGACCCCGGCCTACCCAGCCTCGAATCGTGGAACGCCCTCGGCGAACGGCTGACCCAGGTGGGCGCCGACCACTCAAGGGTCCACACCGCGGTGGTGACCCACAGCCACCCCGACCACTTCGGAGGGGTGCACCGCCTACGCGACGACCACGGCACCCGGGTCCTCACCCATGCCGACTTCCGGTCTGTGTGGATGGACATAGCCGTGGACGAGGAGATGGATAGCGGCGAACTGGACCTGGCCGACGACGAGGACCTCGAGAAGGTCCGATCGATGATGAACCGTCCCACCCCGTGGGGCGCCACCCGATCGGCACCGCCCGCAAAAGAACTGCGTAAGTGGTCGGAGATGGACGTGACCGGCGGATCCCGGTCCTGGCGGGTACCCGAGCCGTCCGACACCGTGGTCGACGGCGAGGAAATCGTCCTGGGCGGTCGTACCTGGCTGGCCCTCCACACCCCCGGCCACACCCACGACCACCTCTGCCTCTACGATCCGGTCGACGGGATCCTCCTGTCGGGCGACCACGTCCTGCCCACCATCACGCCCCACATCAACGGCATCGGTCCTATGGACGATCCGTTGGCCACCTTCTTTCGGTCCCTGGAACGGATGAAGGAACTGCCGGGGCTGCGCCACGTACTGCCGGCCCACGGCCACCCTTTCACCGACGTCAGCAACCGGGTCGATCACATCATCGGCCACCACGGGGAGCGCCTCGAGACCATCCGGGCGGCCGGCAACGAGATGGGATCGGGCACGGTGGAGGCCTACATGCAGCGACTCTTCAAGGAACGCTCTTGGGGCGACATGGCGGCCAGCGAGACCTACGCCCACCTTGAGCACCTACGAATCCTGGGCCAGGCGACCCGAGACGAAATCGCAGGTCAGGCCATGTATTCGACCCACTGATTAATTCGCTTGACCGGCACCCACCCGATCGACTCGGATGAAGAGCGATCTGACGCCCCTATCGTGGACGTCAGACAGGGTGGCGACCGCCACCGAGAAACCCACGGGAAATCCGCCATGTACGAGCACCACTGCCATCGACACGGCCATTCGGCCGGCGTGCACGTGTCCTCGTCGCGCGTGCATCCGGCTCATGTGGTGGCCGGTCCTGTCTCGGCCAACCTGGCGTCGGTGAAGCCGGGTACCTCGTGGCACGTCGACTTCTCGACGTTCACCAGCTATCGGACCACCGGTTTTGCCAAGACCGGCCAGCGGCCCCGGGGAGCGAACAGCTGATCAGCTGAACGCAGATCCACCCCGAGGCCGCCGGAGCAATCCGGCGGCCTTCTTCGTTTTTCAGACCAGACCCTCGATCCCCCAACCGAGCAACCCAGAGAGCAGCGAGACCATGCAGGAAGCACTGACCTACGAACCAGAGATCTGGCGCCGAGAGGCCGCCTGTGAGCGGCTAGGCGTCCCGACCGGTGTCTTCTTCAGCGACGACATCGGGGACATCGTCCAGGCCAAGAACATCTGCGCCGACTGCCCGGTGCTTGAGTCGTGCCTGGAGGGCGCCATCTATCGGCGCGAGCCGTGGGGCGTCTGGGGCGGCCAGCTGTTCCGCAACGGCCACATCCTGGCCAACAAGCGCCGACGGGGTCGACCCTCCAAGGTCCCTCGCCCCGAGGAACAGCTGCCCGTCGTGCCCATCCCGGTGCGCATCCAGCAGGAACTTCTCTCGGCCTGACCCGTCCGCCCAGCTACCAGTCGGAAACGGGCCACCTGAACGCCTGACCACGGACCGGGGTGACGCTTCGGCGAGCCCCGGTCCGTGCGGCTACCAACCCGCCCACACCGGGCCGGTACCGTCGTCGCCGTGTTCCGCCCCATTACCGGTCCGTCGCTCACGGTCCTGATCCTCATCGTGCTGCTGGCGACGACCGCCGGCTGTGCCGAGGACGACCCGGTTACCTCCGAGGACGTGACCGCCCTGGTCTTCGAGCTCTGGGATGGCGGCACGACCACTCTGGACGACCTGGTCAACAACGGCCGCCCTCTCGTCGTGAACCTGTGGGCCACCTGGTGCACTCCGTGCCTCAAGGAGATCCCGGTCCTCCAGGACGCCCACGAACGTGGCATTTGGGTCGGGGACGATCTGGTCCGGTTCGTCGGGATCAACGTGAGCGACTCTCCCACCCGGGCCGCTCAAAGGGCCGAGGACCTCGGCATCACCTACCTTCAGGGTCGTGATCCCGATGGCGTGTTCTCCGCTTCCCTCAGCACCGTCGGCCTCCCGGTGACCGCCTTCGTGGACCACCGGGGCGAACTGACCGGCGTCCACCACGGGTCGCTGGACGCCGACGAACTCATGGCGACCATCGACGAGCACCTGGGCACGTCCTGATGATCCCCAGCCCATGATCGACGTCGCCCTGGCCCTGCCGTTCACGCTGGGCATCGTCACGACCATCAACCCGTGCGGGTTCGCCATGCTCCCGACGTGGCTCGGCTACTTCCTCGGCCGTGACACCGCCGACGGTGAGGCCCGACCTGAACAGGTCCTGCGTGGCCTGTCGGTGAGCCTCACCCTCACCGCCGCGTTCGTGCTGGTGTTCGGCGCCCTTGGGCTGGCTGTCAACACGGTGGTCTCCGAGGAGGCCGTGGCTACCAGGACCCCGTGGTTCACGGTGGTCCTAGGCGCGGTGCTCATCCCCGTGGGGCTCGGAATGCTGGCCGGGAGAACGCTCCGCGTTCCGTTCTTCAAGCCGGGCCGGGGTCCGTCGAACACCGAACTGTGGTCGGTTCTTGGGTTCGGAGTGTCGTACGCCGTTGTGTCCATCGGCTGTTCGGCGCCCATCTTCCTGCTGCACGTGGCCGGCAGTTTCGGACGGGACGGCATCGTTGACGGGATCGCCGTCTACCTGGCGTTTGCCGCCGGGATGGCTGCCGTGGTCACGTCGCTCACACTCTCGCTCGCCATGGCTCGCGGCGGCCTGGCCCGCCACCTGCGACGACTGCTCCCGCACTTCGACAGGATCGGCGCGGTGGCCCTCACGTTGGGGGGCACCTACCTGATCGTCTACGGGATCTACGAGATCCGGGTCCTGCGTAATCCGCGGGTGCCCTCGAATCCGATCGTGGACTCGGTGACCGACCTCCAGTCGCACCTGACCAATTGGACCGCCCACGTGGGGGGACTCCGCCTGGGGTTGGCCCTCTGGCTGGTCGTTGCCACACTCGTGGCGTGGGGCCTCGGGCCGGCACTGACTTTGCGACCCCGGCGGTGGCTGTGGTCGGTGGTCGGCGGCACCTGGGTGGTGGCCGAGGGACTGGTCCACCGCGGGGACCTCATGGTCATCCCGGTTTGTCGGCTGATCGGCGACTGGCCTGCCCGGATCGGCAACTGGACCGATGACCCCGTGCGATGGGCCACCCCGCTGGAGGTCCTGCTGACCGTGGCCGTCGCGTTGGCCATCTGGGCGTCGGGCCGGGGGGCGATCGGGAATCGTCGGCGATGAACCGTCGACGACCATCTACGGCGGTCGAAGACCGGACACCGGGCCAGGTCGAGCCGATCGGCGACCTCGCTGACCTCCTGGCCCTGCCCGGGGTGGTCGAGGAGGTCGAGTTGCGATCCGGGACCGGGGTGTGTGCCCTGCATGGCGGAGGCCTCGAACGGGCCACCGAGGTCGTGGCCCGCGAGGTAGCCGACCGGGTCGACGGATCGTTGTACTCGGTGGTTCAACCCGACGGGTGTCGCCGCCACCTGCCGTCGACCCGCTTTGTGTCCGGCGTGTCGGCTGGACTCGACGCCTTCATGGAACGGGTGGACTCCGTGCTGTCGATCCACGGATACGGCCGCCACGACGACTTCTGGGCCGTGCTGGTGGGCGGCGCCGACCGGACCATGGCCCACCATGTAGCCGGCCACCTCCGGGAGGTGCTGCCTGAGGAGTACCGGGTGGTCGACGACGTGGAGGCAATGCCCCGGTCGCTGCGAGGCCTGCACCCCGACAACCCGGTGAACCGGTTACCCGGTGGCGGCGTCCAGGTCGAACTACCTCCCAGCATCCGCTGGAACCGGGATCACCGCGACTGGTCGGATCGGGACGACACTCCACGTGCCGAGCACCTCGACCTGCTGATCGACGGCCTGGTCGTCGCACTGGAAGATCCGAACCGCCCCACCCTTCGGGCCTGAGATCAGGGGGCGCGGCGCTCCACCAGCCACGACCCACCCTCCAGGCGGTAGCGCAGACGGTCGTGCAGACGGTCGGGCCGGCCCTGCCAGAACTCGATCGAGTGGGGCCTGACTCGGTAGCCACCCCAGTGATCCGGCCGCTCGACGGGCTGGTCGGTCCAGCGCTGCTCGGCCTCGACGAAGGCGCGTTCGAGTGTGGCTCGGTCGGGCACCACGACGCTCTGGTCCGACGCCCACGCCCCGAGCTGACTCCCCCGTGGTCGGGAGATCCAGTAGCCGTCGGACTCCTCTTCAGTGAGGCGCTCCGCGGCGCCCATTACCCGGACCTGGCGGCGCAACTCAGTCCAACTGAAGGTGAGGGCGGCCCGACCCGACCCGTCCATCTCGGCGGCCTTGTCGCTGGTGTAGTTGGTGAACAATACGAAGCCCTCGGCGTCGATTCGCTTGAGGAGCACGTTGCGGGCCGATGGCCACCCATCGGCAGTCACCGTGGAGAG
>Ga0206679_10002018_pt1 | contig 16490 bp, 10 predicted proteins | sample M110012015metaG_FD_155464 | JGI IMG/M metagenome (GOLD analysis project Ga0206679, IMG submission 155464) | Ammonia-oxidizing marine archaeal communities from Monterey Bay, California, United States - M1 100m 12015 | ecosystem: Environmental > Aquatic > Marine > Intertidal zone | place: USA... | reverse complement strand
AGGTAACCCAATTTCGGCCAGTGCACTGGCGAAACCAAACCCATGAATCAATCCAAACCCTATGGTGATTAGCGGTCTAAGATTGGCCGTCGCTTTCGTATCTGAAAGGGGTAAATAGGCGAACGTGAGTAGTATTAAACCAAGGATACTAAGTATCGTTAGGCCAACTCCAAATATTAGGTTTAGAAGTCCCATTAAAGCTAATCCAGAGGCCAAAAAATAGGCAATATAACGATGATAGCCAGTGAGAGTGCCGATATTTTCGGCGGCAACAAGGGCGATAGTAAATCCAATAGTTGCTTCGACCACGGGGAGATCTGGCATGACCCAGCCCATGACGGTTAAGGCTAGAGTGACACTATGCCCTAAGGTAAAGCCTGTGATTATCCAGACTAAGTCCTTAAATCTGCGCAGTAACAATATAAGAGCCGCCAAAAAGGCGATATGGTCAAGACCACCGAAGATATGGTCGACGCCAAGACTGATGAATTGACGGACACTGTCAAACCAACGGTTGCTAGATGTTACTAAGAGACTAATCTCATGCTGTCGTTGCTTATCGGTAAATAGATACTGGCGGGATTGCTGTCCATCGAAAGCAACGTTTGCATAATGTACATGGGAGCTAGCGGCACTAAAAAAACTGTTAATGTTAATGCTAATATCGCCCAAGGAGGGGTCACAATCAAAATCTAAGCTGACACGAACATACCCCAGCGCTGACGGCAGTGACTTGGCTGAATCAGAGTTTGAACAGGGCAGATCGCCCTGAAACACGCTAACCGTGTCGACCAAGTGGTCGGAGAATAGGGCATCTAGGGGCTGATTTGTCAGCGTTTGAAGACGCGTGAGCTCTCTGGATTTTGTGGTAAATACCGCTTCAGTGCGATCGTTGGTTATTGCCCAGTCAGAAAAAGATTGGCTACGATTATGGGCCTGAGACTCTAGTGAGCTCACCATTAAGCCGATTAATAGCAGTAGGCTAATAATAATCTGGGTTAACTTTCTCATTATTGTGCAACCTGTTTAGTGACAGGCGTTTCTGTAGAGGGCTCTACAATCCAAGTTATAACGGCGTCGTCTCGAAGCTGCTCGATATAGTCTGCCACTGCGCTGTAACTAGATTCACTATCATCCCCATGACGAGCTATGGATTCACTTTGGATGCTATCCAGCATGGTTTGTAATGTGCGCTGACGGACATCAAGATCGTTCCGCAGGGCGCCATCTTGGATGGCTTTTTGGACTAATAACTCCTCTTCGATTAATCGATTCAATATCAGGTTTCTATCCTGATTATTAATAGGACTGCGTCTTTCTAGACTCAATAGTCCGAGAGCCTGAATGTACTGAATCTTTCCTATTGCAGTGCCATTAACCCAAGCCACCACAGCATTATCATGGGTTAACGACCTATAAGGCCCGCTCACAGCCATTAGGATGCCAACGGCTACACCAACGAGTAATAGTGTTAACGATTGTTGCTTAGCGGTCTGTTTAGAGAATATTGTCATATACCTTTACTCATCCCTCGACAATTGTTCAAGCAATGACGAATTGAGCCGAATGTCGGCTCTTTCTTTGTAAAGGACTAAAGCCTCTAAAAGAGCACTTTGTCGCTGCCTTGATCTAAATTCGCTGATGACGTCAGAGCGCGCTTGTTGAAACGGAATGACCTGACTTGTTTGTTGATCTAATAGATGTAAAAGATAGAGCCCACCGTCTTGGGCAATTGGCTGAGACAGCTGTTCCTGATTTAACTGCAAGATAACATCGGTCAAGCCAGTGCCAAGGTAGCGTCTCAGCATATGAGCAGGAAGCAGTGATGTAGGTATTTCAATCAGCACTGTACCGTCTGCTAAAGGTGCAGCCTCTAACAGACTAGAGCCAGCTAAAATTTCACGTCGAGCGGCCATAGCATTTTCAAACGTTAAAAATCTAGCGACCTTAACGGCAAATCTAGCCGGCTTTTGGAAGACCGCTTGATGGTTATCGTAGAAGTCCCTCAATTGAGATTCACTGATGGGTAAAGATTGAGATTCAGTGTTAATTTTGTTGATCGCAGAGCGGGCCAGAAGTTTACGGATCCCAGGGTCAGCCTCCAACACACCAAGGCTTTCAGCACGTTGTAAAATCAGCTCGTCATCGATCAGCCGCTGCACTAGCAATGGCTCTTGGTCCTGCTGTTGTATGCCGGCCATTAGAGTGCTAGAGCGTTGACGAGCAACGGTTAATACTGGCCTTGTCACCGGTTTTTGGTTGACCAAAACGAGCGTATCTAACGGATAATCGAGGTGTCGAATTTCGGTGTTTGAACCCTCTAGAACTAATATCAATCCCGCTATCGCCAAAATACCGCGGAAAATAGTTTTTGAGTTGTTAGCTGTTTGGGTCATAGCTTATCAATTTATCGCTGGAAGATACCTGTGCTTATCATAACCCAGCCGAAGGCTATAAAACTGTCTCAACATGACAGCCTAGTCACAAAATCAGACAGCATGTGATGGCCAGATAGATGTGGAATCATAGAGAATATCACTAGACTAAGGGAAATCGAGCGAGGGCAATGGGCTTTGTTAAGAATACATCAATTGAAGTTATCGATATAAAAAAGGCCCCGCTCTATAAGCGAGGCCTTTGGCTCATGGTTAATTAGAATTTATAATCTAACTTAACCGTGATATTTCTGGGTCGCGCATAAATTGCATCATACGCAATGCCATCCAATGCTCCCCCAGACGCTAACCTTACAAACGTTCTAGCAAGTGGGATAGTTCCACCAACTATTTTAATACGTTCATCGGTTAAATTATCACCAATAACAGAGGCTCTCCATTTTCCATCTGCGCTTTCTAGCCCAAGAACTAGTCCTACTTTTGAATACCCACTCTCTTTAATGTTTTTATCAAGATTAGTGGTAATAAAGTACTCAGAGGAGTAATCGACATTTACGTTAGCATCGAATACCCAGCCATTAGACAAGACAGCTTCATAATCAAACCCAATATTACCCGTAGTTTCTGGAGCCATAATTACTGATGCCCCTGATCGGTCACAATAAATTCCGTTAGTTGGAGCCTCTCCATAAGCACACTGACTATCTTTCCAGTCTGTGAATTCATAATCTAAGTTTGCAACCGAGGCGTAAAATTCAAAACCCTCCGCCAGGAGATAACGACCTTGAAGCTCTATACCTCTCAGTTCTGCAGCAGACGCATTTCCAACTTTAAATCCAAGAACTCCATCAAAAACACTCGTCTGAAGATCATCATACTCTGTTGAGAATAAGGTGATATCTAACTGGGATCGATCAGACTGCATTTTATAACCCAATTCGATATTGCTCGCCTCTTCCTTCTCAAACTCCCAGCCGCCAGTACTTGAAACAAGCGGCGTTCCCGGAATCGAATTACCTCTAATGTCAAAGCCTCCCGCTTTTGATCCTTGTGTATACGATATATACATTTGGGAATCGTCTGTTAAGTCATAACCTAGGCGTACCATAGGATCAAAGGACGATTCTTTTCTGTCACTTCCGACACTATGTGGACCTACATTCAAAACGGCGGCCCATAAGATGTCTAATAAAGGCGAGCCATCTAGCGCTGTCCCTGTACCGTCTAACGATAGATCTCTACTGCCATCTTTATCCTCTTGAGAGTAACGAGCACCAAGAGTTAACCGCCAGTCACCTTGCAGAGCAATATCAGCTTGCCCGAAAACAGATATCAAGTCAGAAGATTGTTGATAAATTCTATCCCAAGAAGTACCCACCAACATCGATACGGGGGGGCCGGCTAAAGCAAGAAAAGGACCCAGCGGGACGTGATCTGTGACATCAACATCACTCGACTGCAAATATGCCCCGACAATGTAATCAACATCCTCTCCACCCGGCGATGTATAACGAAGTTCTTGAGACCATTGCGTATATTTTTCAGATTGATTGGTACCATCTAAAATCTGTAGCCCGACATAATCAACGTCAAGTATTTCATAAGTATCGTATTCGACATGTCCTAAAATGGCGGTAATAGTGCCTCCATTATCCATTGGATAGTTTCCAGTCAATACGAAATTGTCTAGAGTATTTTCGCTTCTAACATCACCGCTAGACCTTATCCAATTTTCTTCTGTCTCCACTGCAATTGGGCCAGCAAAAACCAATCCATAGCCATCTTGAGGTGCTATAGCCTCCATTGCATAACCATAAGAATCAAAATTAGCTTGCTCAATCTTTAGGTTGAAATCCATGTCACCAGAGGTCCATGCTAATTGGCCTCGAATATATGTCTCATCTCTTTCGGGTTCAACCCTATTCATGTACTCGTTAAAGATCCACCCATCCATCTTTCTGGTTGATACTGTCAAACGGCCTAAAACAGTGTCAGATATTGGTCCTGACAGAACCAATAATGATTGCGACTCGTCATGCTCAGACTCAAACGAGGCAGAAATTTTCCCCTCAAACTCTTCGGTTGGTTTTGCAGTAGTAATACTGACAACTCCACCTATAGCATTCTTTCCAAACAAGGTCGGCTGAGGTCCTCTTAGCACCTCTACGCGAGCCAAATCGACCAAAGGTACTCTTGCTAGCTGACTTCGTCCGTAAGATATTCCATCAACATTTAACGGGACAGATTGCTCAAAACCTTTGTTAGCGCCTGATCTCACACCACGAATGCTGATTGACGTATCAATCTGGGTCTCGGCAACCATAAAATTAGGCACTGAAGCGGATAATGACGACAAATCATCTATACTTCGATCCTCAATTTTTTCGCCACTAACTGCCGCAACTGAAATTTGAACATCTTGTAGACTTTGTTCCCGAATTTGTGCTGTAACAATGATTTCTTCCAATACTTGCGCATTCAAAGGCGGTATCAACGCCATACTTGTAGTCAAAACGCATAATTTAAAAATACTTTTATTTATCATCTAGAACCTCTTTGTTAGATTAAGACCGCGATTTTCCCCGCGTAGTGTACTGACGACTAATGAGTATTAGGAAACAGACTGTGACCCATGAGTATTAGGAAACAGACGGTGACCCATGAGTATTGGGAAATAAGATATTAAAATAATTAAATGGCCTATTCAAGAGAGATGTACAAAAAGGTGAGACAAAAAAAAGGACGGGAATTACCCGTCCTTTTATTACCCTTCTAAAAATATTAGAAGTTGAAGCTAAGTCGAGCGCCCCATACCGAACCAGGGCTTGTGTATTGACCATGAGCGCCGGCAGCTAAAGGAATATCATAGGCACCAGTATAGGTTTCTTTGTCTGTGATATTTTTACCATAGGCCATAATAGTCCAGTTATTAGCCCGCAATCCTGTTCGGATATTGAACATCTGATAACCTTCATGGTAGTCAATTGGGTCACGATCCCCGGTAGTGAAAAAGCCATCGGTAAAGTTCATGTCGACGCTTGCGAACCAGACAACACCAGAATCCAATGGTTTCATGTAATCCACAAAGACTGATCCGTTGAAGTCGGTACCTACTTGACCCCCTGCGAGATCTTGGCCTATGCCTGCTTGCTGTCCGTCGCCTCTAAACTGCGCTGAACAACCATCAATAGAGGTTACCGGCGAATTAACTGTTAATGTCCCAAGGCCGAGTAGGGCAGAAGCCTGTACTGCGGTGCAGCCAGCACCAGGGAACGATCCGTATGAGCCATCGTTGAGCGCAAAGTTCGCACCAAGTCTCAAATTATCGGTCGCTTGCCAGGTCATATCAACTTCTAACCCTTGGACATCGGTAGTGGCGGCATTGGTAACAACAAAGCCTAGCCCAACAAAGGTGGACACCTGTTGATCTTTATACTCACTGTTATAGTAGGCCCAGTTTACTTGCATAGAACCGTCTAGCAAGGTGTGCTTTCCACCGATCTCGATCGATGATGCACTCTCATCATCGTATTCAAAGCCAGGTCCCGGAATAGTTGGCTGTGGTCCAGCTGCAGTGAAGGCCGGAGCTTGGGAATCTACCGCGTTAAAACCACCGCTTTTAAAGCCCTCTGAATAACTGATGTAGAACTTGCTGTCTTCAGATCGGGTCCATTGCAAGCTCGCGGCAGGCATCAACTGATTCGTTGAGCGTTCTTCGTTAAAGTTATGGTCGTAGGAATCAAAAAACGACCCACCTATTGCGGCTAAAAATGGGTTGGGGTTAGGGTTTACTAGACCGGTTGAGTTAGTAGTCTGATACATATCAGCATGGGCTCGCTTGTCTTCCTCGGTGTATCGCACACCAGCTGTCAGAGATAGGGAATCACTTAAATCTAGAGAACCTTGGAGGAATACTGCTCGAGAACTAGTATCCTGCTTCCAGTTAGATATGCGCCCGTAGTGCTTAAACTTGGTGTAGCCTTCAACGCCGTAAGGAACTCGATAGTCCAGGGCACCTCCGGTAGCGTTATATAACTCGGTTAGGCTCAAAGGACCATATGGGGTATCAATTATGGTAGTTGCATTAATACCCGCTATCTGTGCTCGCGACAAGGCCAAGAAAGTATCTAGCCCTAAACCATTCGCATCTGCCAGGATATAAGGCATTGTCCCTGGAATACCGAAGGTCCCGTCGACCCCAATTTGACGGTCAATTTCTTGTACCTGCTTGTCTAAGTAGACACCTGCCACCCATGAGAACTTGCCATCAGCGGGAGAGGCGATGCGTAACTCTTGGCTGTTGTGGTCATAGTCAGAAATATCGGATCGACCAATAAACCGCAGAGGTAAGAAGTCAGCATCTATACCATCTTGATATTTGTATGTGCCTCTGCCAGCAACAGCAGTCAATGTGTGACCACTAGGCAGTTCCATTTCAAAACTCAAAGAGGTGTCAGCTGTATCTGTATCTGTTCCCTCAGGCCTCTCGCCACCACTCTCACAGATCGCTGAGCTCATACCCATATAGCTCTCAAGATCACAACCACCAAATGATCGGGTATCTCGATAAGCATCTCTGGGGCCAGAATTTACATAGGCCCGGTAGCTTGGGTGAACGGCCCCCATGGTTCCGTACATCAGAGCATTCGATAACGGAATATTGGGCAAAGGATCAAATTGCGTTACCAGAGCGTTCGCACCCAAGCGAATGTATTCACTTTCAGAATGCTTGACTTTGACGGTCACTGTATCTGATGGCTCCCATAATACAGTGGCGCGCCACATTGACTCATCAACGGTGGGCATTTTTGAAACTTCAGTATCTGGATATGTATTATCCAAATGGCCATCACCCTGACGGTCTTTGTAGGCAAATCGTACCGCCAAAGTGTCGGATAAAGAGCCGGTCAGATGACCTTCAATGGTTTGGCCGCCAAACGACTCTTTGGTTACTGCGATTTTGCCACCGGCTTCTTGGCCAATCTGAGGTGTGGCTGAAGTAATGTTGATCGCCCCTGCAAGAGTATTCTTACCAAACAGAATGCCCTGCGGGCCCCTGAGGACCTCAACTTGCTGTAAATCAAACAATCCAGTCCTAACTTGACGGCTCTTTCCATAGTGGATGCCGTCAACGTAGATCCCTACCGATTGCTCAAATGATTGGTTGGCACCAATGCCAACACCACGCATGCCAATAATAGTATTTACTGCATTCTCAGTAATCGAGAGGTTAGGGACATAGCCAGTTAATTCTTGGAAGCTGTGTATTCCAGCTTCTTCGATTTTACTGCCGTCGAGGGCTGACATTGAAATTGGGACATCCTGAAGACTTTCTGCACGCTTTTGCGCGGTAACAATGATCTCTTCTAGCTCTGCGGAATAAGCGCCGCTAGAGGCGACGGCAATACCAATTGCCATGCTACTGATGATTTTACTAAATGATTGTTTACGCATAATAAACCCCTGTAGTTTTTATATTAATATCTCGGTACTATTTTTACTTTATTTAGGTGTATAACTTTATAACTTGAGGTTGAACATCCAATTCAACTTTTTTTAAAAGAAAATCGGACCGCAACCCACGAAATTCTTGGCTTACATCAGACTTTAACTAAAGAATGAATAAATTTCAATCATTAGCGTGCGAGCTACTTGTGTCTATTGAGTCAAGTTATGGACACCTTAGAATCCATGATTAATCCGTACAATGCCATATTGGCATTACCATTACAGGTTAACATAGACCAAAACCCCACATTAATATACATATAAAATGATTTATTTGGTATCTGAGTAGAGTTATTGGGTTTTATGTCGAATAGGCTGGATCTATTTGAGTTATAGGGTATAGATACATATATCGATTTAGGCGCAGCGCTCTTCAGCCATGCTTGTATTATTTTTCACCCCTGTTACGGTAAGCTAAAAACAAGAGACCACAACCATGCAAACAGCGGGGAAAAAGGCATCGGGTAGCGAAATAGGCTTCTGGCGCGGATGCTCAATCGCCGTAGGCTGCGCTATTGGTTCTGGTATTTTCATGATGCCGACCCTGCTTGCTCCCTATGGCATGTTGGGCCTTGCCGGTTGGTTAGTGGCCGGCGCTGGTACCTTGTTAGTGGTGTTGTCTTTATCACGACTGGCTAGACGGATACCAAAAATTGGCGGTCCATACGCTTATGTGCAGGCAGGTTTGGGCGATTTCGCTGCTTTCTTGGTCGCATGGACATACTGGATTGCGTGTATCTCTGCCGCCTCAGGTATCGCTATTGCCTTTGTCGGTTACTTAGGCGTATTTCTACCGGTTATCACTGACTCGAGCGTGTTATCCCTATTAGTTTCTATGGCTCTTATTTGGACCGTTATTGGGCTTAATATACGCAGTGTTGAGGGCAGTGGGACCTTTCAGGTAGTGACAACCATATTGAAAATATTGCCTCTTCTATTCATGATAGTCTTGGGCTTCGCCAATATGGAACCCGAAATACTACCGCCGATTAATCCTACTGAGTTGCATCCAATAGCGCTACTGGCAACAGTGACCACCTTAGTTATGTGGTCTTTTGTGGGCCTTGAGACTGCCACCGTGCCTGCTGATAACATGGCTGAGCCAGATAAAATGATTCCACGCATTTTGATCGCATCGGTTTTTACTGTGTTGGTTATTTACTTCTTGGTTAGTTTGGCTATTGCGCTGGTCGTTCCTGCCGAGGAATTGATCGGATCAACAGCGCCTTTTGCCGTTGCGGCAATGAAGATAATGGGACCTGTTGGTGGCGCTGTTATTACCATAGGCGCTCTGATATCAACATTAGGTAGTTTAAATGCCAACACCCTCACCGCGGGGCAAGTTCCCTTAGCCGCGGCTAAAGATCATCTCCTGCCGGTTAAATTTTTAACCTTGAGTCAGTCTGGTACGCCGATCTTTTCTTTTCTTGTGTCGGGTGGTTTCATGTCACTGTTACTGTTCTTAAACTACACCAAAGGTTTGGTGGCTGCCTTTACCTTTATGGCGATGCTATCAACGCTGTCTACGTTAATGGCTTATGCTTTTTCAGCCGTCGCTGAGTTTTATTTTCTCAAGCGAGATAGGGCGAGCCCCGAGAGAAATCGTGCGATAGTGCTTTCAAGCGCAGCCTTCCTGTACTCATTTTTTGCAATATGGGGGGCGGGCACAGAGATTGTATTTTATTCGTTTATGCTGATAATGATTGGCATACCTTTTTATGCCCTCGTTCGAGAAGACTCCAGAGACTAAATAAATGTCACAATTTAACGAATATTCGAACTTAGTTCAGGTTGCTGTGCGCAACCCCGAGAACGCCTTTGTTAGTCAAGAGAAATTAGCGCAGGAATGGCAACCCTTGCGATTTCACGCTATGCCAGATCTTGAAAAATCTCATGCAGAATTTACATTATTTAGAGAGTATCTATTGGCGTCAGGGGCAGAGGTGATTGATCTGCCCGCTAATGAAAGTCTCACCATTGATAGTATTTACCCGCGCGATAATGTTTTAGTTAGCCCTAAAGGATTAATTCTTTGTAATATGGGGCGGGCCAGCAGAACACCAGAAGCAAGTGTAAATGTTGCTGTTTATGAGACTCTTGGTCATAAAGTTGCTGGGCAGATTCAGGCTCCCGGCACCCTTGAGGGTGGTGACTTTATTTGGATTGATGAACAGCACGCCGCGGTAGGGTTGGGGCCAAGGACAAACAAAGAGGGGGCTAGGCAGTTGCAGGCAATTCTGGGAGACCAGGTAGACCTCCATATAGTTGACTTGCCGGACCCGGATCATCCTGACGATGTATTGCATTTGATGTCAATTATTTCACCCGTTGATCAAAATTTAGCGCTGATTTACAGACCCTTTATACCAAAGACTTTTCTTTCATGGCTTGAGGCAAGAGGTGTGGAGTTTGTCGATGTGCCAGAGGAGGAATATCTACCAATGGGTTGTAATGTTCTTGCTGTAGCACCGAGGTCAGTCGTCATGCTAGAAAACCTGCCAGGTGTTAAGGCTGGACTAGAACGCGCAGGTTGTTCTGTGAAAACATATCGCGGCATGGAGATTAGCCGCAAAGGAGAGGGCGGGCCAACCTGCTTGACTCGTCCTTTAATGAGAGAATAATAGGTAGTAGATCTTGATAACGGGTTAGCTAAATGATGTTCATTTTGAGTCGTCAATTACTAATGCCAGTCGTTAAATGCCGCCGCTTGCTGGGCGTTTTGACGCTACTGTGTATTGCCGCTGCGGGTGTTGGTTGCAGTGACCAATCTCAGATATCCCAGACGGTCGTTGCAGATTGGTCTTCCCCGGCAGGGGCACGGTCCGTATCGCCTAATTTGAGTCTTGATCATAATGGTGTGCCAATCTTAAGCTGGATGAAAGTCAGCGAAGATTCAGTTGCATTAGAGTATTCACGCTGGGATAAAACGCAATGGTCAGAGGCTGTCGAGGTCGCAAGAGGTAGTAACTGGCTGGTTAATCGTGCCGATTTCCCCTCAGTAGTGCAGTTATCAGAGTCGCTCTGGGCGGCCCATTGGCTAGAGATGACAGACCCCAGTGTTTTTGCTTATGACGTCATGGTAGGGCTCTCAACTGATGGCGGGATAACGTGGAATACCCCTTTCAGACCTCACACGGACGGAACCCTAACCGAGCATGGATTCGTTAGCTTCTTTGCAGACAACCAAGACGTCGGCTTAGTCTGGCTAGACGGCCGTAATATGTCTGGCGGTGGCCACTCAAAGCACGACGCGGAGCCAATGTCATCTGATAGTGGCATGACGTTGCGCTCTACAAAGATAACCACGGAAGGCGCGCTTTTCGAGCCACAAATCATTGATGGATTGGTCTGCGATTGTTGTCAGACTGATATTGCACAGGTCGATGAAGGTGCGGTTTTAGTGTTCAGAAATCGCACTGAGGGCGAACATAGAGATATCTATTACTCGCAGTTGATCAATGGGCGCTGGTCTGAGTCAAAGCCAGTAGCATCTGATGAGTGGCTGATTGCTGGATGTCCAGTAAATGGACCTTCGGTCGCAGCAAGTTCAGCGCACACAGCAGTGGCTTGGTATACAGAGGGCAAGGGCTACGGTCAGGTTAAATTGGCACTGTCTGAAAAAGATTCAGATACGTTTATGCCGGCTTTGGAGATAAGCGGTGGTGATGCTGTACTCGGGCAGGTGGGTTTGGCCGCTACCGAAGATGATGGCTTCATCGTAAGTTGGCTGACTTTTTCCGAGGGTGTCAAAGGAGACTTGAATCTACGTCACGCTGATGCGGATGGTGTGCTTGGACCTGCGGCTGTTGTTGCAGGAGTTGACTTTACTCGTCGAGCAGGGCTTCCCCAAATGGTGGTATTTGACGATCATGTGATACTTGCATGGACCGGTGGCGATAAGTCCAACAAGGCTATTCAGGTCGTATCACTTCCCCAGAGTGTTATTGAAAAATAGGGATAAAGGGTGAACTTGCGTATTAACTCGTTGAAACTGGATCAATGGCTTCACAGTGTTTGGGTGTTTTTCTTTGCTCTGACATTACAGTCATGTTCCTTAGCTGAAACATTTACTAATAACGACTCTACCGCGTCTAAGAAGACGTTTAGTGAGTTTATACAATGGCGAATGACCAAGGAGAGTTCTCCGCCAAGAGTTGAGATAGAGACAACTGATGAGTGGCGTAATCTTAAACCTTCTTCTACTAACTATGCCGTCTGGATAGGCCATGCCACCTATCTGTTAAACAATGGTGAGCTGACAATTATCACTGATCCAATTTTCTCAAATCGAGCCTCTCCAGCCACCTGGGCTGGCCCCAAACGACTTATTCCACCTGCTATTCCTCTGGGTGATCTTCCGCCGATTGATGTGGTCGTGATAAGTCATAATCATTATGATCATCTTGACCTCCCAAGCCTAAAAGCGTTGCAACAGATTAACCCTGAACTGACGATCTTGGTACCGCAGGGCGATAAAAAATTGCTCGAGGGTCAAGGCCTACAAAACGTGCATCAATTTCGGTGGTGGCAAAATATTCGTCTTGGTAAAACGAAGCTTACGTTTACGCCTGTTCAGCACTGGTCTAGTCGTGGCATTACTGATCGCAATAGTAGTCTGTGGGGTGGCTGGTTTATAAAGAGTCCAAGCTTATCGCTCTACCATGCAGGGGACACGGGTTACTCCAAGGATTTCGTGAGGACTCGAGAGACACTGGGCGTACCTGATGTTGCGTTTATCCCTATAGGTGCCTATGAGCCTCGATGGTTTATGCGAACCCAGCATGTCAATCCAGCTGAAGCTGTTCAGGTAGCCTTAGACTTAAAGGCTCCGCGATCATTTGGTATGCACTGGGGCACGTTTATTCTCACTGACGAGCCGGTTGAAGCACCGCGCAGAGCGCTGGAGAAAGCAGTTGCTAATAGCGGGAAAGCCGCTGATTTTTTTACCGCTCCAGTACCGGGGCAAATTATTCCCCTCGTTTTGGAGTAAACCTGTAGGGTGGTTTGAGGTGGATTAAATTTAATTACTGGTATAGTGAAATAAGGTGCGTCTCAGAGTAATAAAACAACAAGGGTGACATCAATGAATATTGAAGGTATATCTGGGTACTGTGACCCTCGTTTTGAAAAGATTGCTGAAATCTTTTCCTCATCCATTAATAGTGGTTATGAACTAGGGGCTTCGCTAGCCGTTGAGCATCAAGGCGAAATGGTGATCAACCTATGGGGTGGCTACCAAGATGAAGCAAGGACCAAACTCTGGCAGGAAGATACCATTGTTAATGTTTTTTCAGTCACAAAAGGTGTGGTCGCGACCTGCGCGGCGAGACTCATTGAGCAAGGCCTTCTAGATATTGATCAGAAGGTCTCTTATTATTGGCCTGAATATGGCTGTAATGGTAAGCAAGATACAAAGGTCATTGATCTTTTATGTCATCGAGCAGGAATGTTTGGATTTCAAGAAGAGCTGCCTGTAGATGAGTGGAGAAATTGGCAAAAATTCACCGATCTTTTGGCAGCACAGGCTCCTTTTAGAGTTCCGGGAGAATCTCAGGGTTATCACGCACTCACATTTGGTTGGCTAGTGGGAGAAGTCATTCGCCGAATAGATGGCCGTTCGGTGGGCACCTATTTTAGTGAAGAAATAGCTAAACCCTTAGGTCTCGATTTCAAAATCGGTGTCGTTGACTCCGATCTGTCTCGCTGCGCAGATACGGTAATGGTGAGAAACGAGTCTGCTTTCACAGTCCTAAAAATGATGGCCTATCTCCCTGACATGCTGCTATCTAAATCAATGCGTGATGTCAAAGGCGCCGTTAAAAGTGGTGATTATAGTGTTGCGTTTACTGCACGAGGGTTGGACGGAGATGATCCCGTCAATAGCACCGAATGGCGTTTGGCCGAGGTTCCTGCAGCAAACGGGCACGGCACTGCCGCAAGTCTTGCTAAGTTATATGGAATTCTTTCCACGGGTGGATCACGAAATGGCTACCAGTTGTTGAATCCAGAGACCATAAAGCACGTAACTAGTGTCCACTCTGATGGCCCAGATACGGTCCTGTTTGGCCTGCCTTATCAGTTTGGGCTAGGTTATATGGTTAATTCACCCATGACCCCCATTGGCACGAATCCAGGAATGTTTGGTCACACGGGTATTGGTGGTGAGGTGACTTTTGGTGATTTGAACAATAATCTTGGGTTTTCTTTTGTTAATAATCGGCAGCACAGCCTTGGTAATTTATACAAGACAGCCAATAATCTAACTAAGGCCTTTTACAAGGCTTTGTAACTAAATAGTTCAGCGCAGCCACTACCCTAGTCGCTAGGGATTACGATTTAAGAATCAGGAGATTGTTTAACGAAACAATTTAATGATGTCTGCGGCATCGCTTTCGCAGCTTGGACCCATGAGATGTACGCCGTCTATACCTGGCAGGTCAATCAGTTTACTGATGAGTTCTTGGCAGATCATTAAGCCTTCTTTCTTAGGATCTTTAGAGGCGTCTAATTGTGAGATGATCGCGTCAGAAATATTAACCCCCCACAGATTCTCTCGCATCCATAAAGCCTGCTTCGCTGACTTTAACGGTCCCATTCCGATAAGCACCTTTAGGCCATCTGTTTTTCCATTTGCAATAAGCAGATCGGAGTAGAATTTACAGATATCTTCGTCAAAACAATATTGAGTTTGAATAAATTTAGTGCCATTACTTATTTTTCGTTTTAAAAAGTCAATGGCTTGAGGATTCTCTTTTTGAAAATACAGGTCATCAGCCGCACCGGGGTAAATAGGCAAGGGCTCTTTGATTTCAGTGCCATCTGACAGCGTGCCGTTTGACATTACATTAAGGAGGCCCATTATTCCGGCACTATCAAACTCATTGACAACTTGGGGGCCGCCTTCGCTGGGTTTGTCGCCCGTCAAGCACAGGACCTTATTAATGCCTAGCGAAAGAGCGCCCAGAATCTCAGATTCTATCGCGATTCTGTTCCTGTCTCTTCCTGTCAGCTGTAAAATAACATCTAAGCCCAGCTCTTTGATGCCGGCAGCAACAAGTAGACTGGATAATCGTGTTTTTGAGTTTGGAGAGTCGGTAACATTGACCGCGTCAGCAATACCTACAAGTGGTAAAACCATATCAACGCTTTGCTTAAGATTTGTCGACACCGCGGGTGTTGTCTCTGACGTAAAAATAAAGTCAGTAGTTTTTGATGAGAACATAATTTGTCACTATTGTTAGCGTTGGCTTTAAACGTCCTGTTGAGCATTAACTATTGAAATTTTTGGACTACTTTATAAGCCCTTACTATCGGACAGAATACGTTGGGATAGCCTAAAAAAGCAATACCAATATTAAAAATATATCACTCTATAAAAAGGTGATAAAGCTACACCGTTAATCAGTGAATAGCTATAATCGAGATTCTCAAATGTCGCATGTTGGTAGGGCTTTCGCTACAGTAGAGGGACAAAATTAAATCAGTTTAATTAGATGCAAATCCCTGAATCCATAAGTTACCGATATCTTTTGCAAAAGGCGTGGCCGATAATCTTGGCCAATGCGTCAGTCCCTTTGTTGGGTCTGGTAGATACTGCTGTGATCGGAAATGTGGGTAGCATTGAAGATCTAGGTGCGATTGCCTTCGGCGCTTTGATTTTTTCTTTTGTTTATTGGAGCTTTGGTTTCTTAAGGATGGGCACCACAGGTTTTGCGGCCCAAGCTTCTGGTAGTGGAGATGAACAAGAGGTGAGAGCGGTGCTCGGCAGGGCATTGCTGATGGCGATTAGTCTTGGCCTTTTGTTGGTTCTGATTCAATGGCCAATTAGGTTCATTGCTTTTTCACTACTTGATGGTGGCGCTCAAGTTGAGGCTGTGGCTCAAGATTACTTTAATATTCGCATCTGGGGTGCGCCAGCGACACTTGCTACGTTTGCCTTGATGGGACTTTTGATTGGCCTGGGTAAGAGTAGAACGCTGTTAATAGTCCAGTTGTTCTTGAACGGACTCAATATCATATTAGATGTATGGTTTGCCGGTATTCTCGGTTGGGGTGCCAGCGGAATAGCGCTGGGGACAGTGATTGCAGAATGGACAACTGTGCTATTAGCAGTATGGTTGGTCTATCGAGAGTTAAATCAGCGTAAGTTGTTAGGAGATGACTTCTGGCCTAGGACCAAAATTATGGACTGGCTTGCCTTGTTAAAAACTGCATCCTCAAATTTGGATATTATGATGCGGACGCTAATTTTGGTGTTCTCTTTTGGTTTTTTTATTAATCAAAGTGCTAAGTTTGGCGACACGATTCTAGCCAGTAACCACATTTTATTACAATTAATATCATTTTCGACTTTCTTCCTAGACGGGTATGCCTTTGTCGTTGAGGCCTTGGTAGGCACTTCCATAGGAGCAAAGCGTAGGGATATTTTTGATCTAGCCGTTCGGCGGTCAACTAACTTGGCTATCATGACTGCAATTTTCTTGGCACTGGCCATTGTATTGTTTGGGCATTTTGCTGTGATGCTACTGACCGATATTAGCGCCGTACGTCTTGCTGCAAACGAATTACTCCCATTATCTGCAATCT
>Ga0206679_10002013_pt1 | contig 16506 bp, 13 predicted proteins | sample M110012015metaG_FD_155464 | JGI IMG/M metagenome (GOLD analysis project Ga0206679, IMG submission 155464) | Ammonia-oxidizing marine archaeal communities from Monterey Bay, California, United States - M1 100m 12015 | ecosystem: Environmental > Aquatic > Marine > Intertidal zone | place: USA... | reverse complement strand
TGGCTTCCGAGCGGGGCTTGGCCAAGAGCCTCGGGCGCTTGCTGAAGTTAGGCAAGGTCGAAGCCTTGGCGACCGAGGCGCAGTTGCGTGCACTAGAAGAGAGCACGGGGATTAAGTTGCACGAGGACCAACGGGCAGCAGTGTTGGGGCTCTTGGCTTCACCGGTGGCTTTGCTCACAGGTGGTCCGGGGGTCGGCAAGACCACCATTGTTCGTTGGATCGCGGACTTGGCTTCCAACGCTGGCTATGAGGTCAGACTCGCCTCTCCCACTGGCCGCGCCGCCAAACGACTGAGCGAAGCCACCGGCCGCCCCGCATCCACCATCCATCGCTTGCTGAAGGTGCAACCCCCCGACGGCTTCGAGCACAACGCCCAGAATCCCCTCAAGGGGGGCATCGTGCTGGTGGACGAGATCTCCATGCTGGATGTGGTCTTGGCTCACCATTTGATCTCTGCCGTTGCTTCCCCCACCCGCCTAATCATGGTGGGAGACCCCGATCAATTGCCCGCTGTGGGGGCTGGCAACGTCTTGGCGGACCTTTTGGAATCCGGAGTGATCCCGACGCACCGCTTGACCCAGGTCTATCGACAGGACGAGCAGTCCCTGATCGTTTCCAACGCACACCGGGTCTTGGAAGGGGAAATGCCGGAGTTCCCAACCCGCGGCGACCGCAAAGGCAGCTTCTACTTCTTCCCAGCCGACGGTCCAACCTTGACCGCCGATCGTTTGATCGAGGTCGTGTCCAAAAAAATCCCCGAGAACTTTGGACTGGACTGGACCGAAGATGTGCAGGTGATTGCGCCCATGTACAAGGGCGACGCAGGAGTTGATGCATTGAACGATCGCCTACGCGATGCCGCGGGCTACGGGGGCCGGGAGATCGAACGGGGTGGTCGTATCTGGCGCGTAGGCGACCGGGTAATCCAGACCCGTAACGACTACGAGAAAAACGTGTTCAATGGAGACATGGGCCGAATCACCGACGTCTCCCCCGATGGAGTCGTGACCGTCAAGTTCTCAGATCAAACCAAGACCTATATCAAAGGCGAGATTAACGACTTACGCCCCGCCTTCGCGATCACCGTCCACCGCAGTCAAGGTGGCGAGTTTCCTTGCGTCGTGATGCCCCTCGTGCGGGGACATCGCGTCATGTTGCAGCGGAATTTGCTCTACACCGCAATCACCCGCGCAGAGCAACTTGTGGTTCTCGTGGGATCCGAGACCGCGCTTCGGTGGGCCGTAGAAACCGCCGACCAAGCGCAACGCATGAGCATGCTCACTGAACGCTTGGTCGATGTCTGCGAAGGGACCACAACCAAGGACTGAGTGGCGCGAGCTGGTCAGTGACGTCCTCTCCGCCAACCGCGTCTCTTAAAAGTCTCGAAGCCGCCCAGCTTGCGCTGACCGGCTTCGAGGTTGCGTTACAGTTGGTTCGAAAGTGTCGCTCGAACCCCCGAAAACGGAGGTCAAACGACCGAACGGTGCCTTTTCTAGATGGCCTGACCCAAGGTAGCAAGCACAAAGCGACGAGATTATTTGGTCGAAGTCCCCCCGAATTGGCGATTGGACTACGAGATCAGCCCTTTTTCGGGGCCTCGGGAGCGAAATACTCTCGGCCTTTAAGCCCATCGGGCATGCAGCTCATGCCTCCCTTAGCGCCGGAATCCACGTGCGCATTGCGGTAGCCCTGACCATAGCCCGCCTGCTTCATCAGTGCCGTGGCAGCGTTGCGCAAATGCTTAGGAACAGGCTCTGCGGCAGTCTGCTGCACATCCTGCTCCGCTTGGACAAGGCCACGGTAGATTGAGTCGTCTTTCCGCGCACGAGCCAAATAGACCGCCGCTTGGGCCAGGGCCAGCTTGGCCTCGGGGTAACCCAAACGCTGAAAAGCATCCGCCGCGTCCAAGGCCACGCGCAGAGCAAAGGGGTCCGCGATTCCAATGTCCTCGGTAGCCGCACGAATAAGCCGCCGAGCAATAAATTTCCCGTCCTCCCCCGACGCCATCATGCGCGTAATCCAATAGAGCGTCGCGTTCTGATCGCTGTTGCGGATGGATTTATGGAGGGCGCTGATCAGATTGTAATGCTCTTCGCCGCCCTTGTCGTAAAGGACCAACTTGCGCTGTAGGGCTTCCTCGACCACATCGCTTGTCAGCAGCCCCCCGTCGCCTTGCAACGCGGCGCAAGTTTCGAGGGCGGTCAAAGCTCTTCGAGCATCACCATCGGTTCCATGGGCGATACGTTCTAAGGTCTGGGGTTCCGCGCTCCAGCCTCCATTGAGACCTATAGGGTCCTGCAGGGCACGGGTGAGCAGCTGCACCACCTGCTCGGGGGTCAGGGGCTCAAGCAGCAATGCTCGGCAGCGCGACAAGAGCGCACCGTTCACTTCAAAGGAAGGGTTCTCGGTGGTGGCCCCTACGAGCAAAATGTCACCGCGCTCCACATGGGGCAGGAATGCATCCTGCTGAGCCTTGTTGAAGCGATGGATTTCATCCACGAACACCAGGGTGCGATCCCCCGAACGGGCCTTTTCATCGGCGGCTTGAACCATCAGTGTGCGAATCTCCTTGATGCCTGAAAGCACCGCGGAATAAGACACAAAGGAAAGGCCTGAAGCCGCCGCAATCAAGCGCGCAAGGGTGGTTTTGCCCACTCCTGGTGGACCCCAGAGAATCAGACTCTGGGTCAAATTGCCGCTCAATGCACTGGAGAGAATCTTGCCCTGGGCCACCAAGTGCCTTTGACCCACGAACTCTTCCAAGGACTGGGGCCGCATGCGATCCGCAAGGGGCGCGTCCTGCGCAGCAGGCGCAAGCGGATCCTCTGCCGTGACTTCCTCTTCAAACAACCCGCTCATGAGCCGCCGACCCTGCCCGCTGCAAAGAGCAAGAGCGCACCGGCCACGGTCACGTTGAGGGACTCCACTTGACCGGCCATGGGAATCGTCACCTGGTCAAAATCAGCGAAGCACTCGGGATCGCCGCCGGTTTCACCGCTGACCCAGAGGGCTCGCGGGCCGGACCAGTCAAATTCCCCGAGGGGCTGGCCTTCGCGGGTGGCGGCGGCCACGGATTTCCAACCCTGGGCGGTGAGAGCTTGCGCCACTTCCCCTGCCTCGGCGCCGCACACCACGGGCAAGCGCAACAAACTTCCCATAGAGCCGCGCAATGCCCTGACATTCCAGGGGCTGACGCCTCCCGCCACTTGCACCAAGGCCCTCGCCCCGGCGGCCTCCGCCGCACGGGCCAAGGCCCCAAGGTTGCCCGGGTCCGAAATTCCGCAGGCCACCAACAACAGATCTTGGGGGCCGGGCTGCAGGCTGCTCAGTTCAATCTCCGGGGGCGGCGCACCCAAGGCGATCACCCCGGGTGTGGACAGCACACCGCCTGCTCCGTCCAGCAAACCCGCCTTGACCCAACGCATGATCTCGGGATTCGCTCCCGCCTCCAGCAGGGCGTGCGGATCCGTGCGTTCGTCCAAGAGAATGATCTCCAAGGTCGCCTTGGCTCCGATCGCATCGGTCACTAGCCGGGAACCCTCCAGCAGCAGGGTGCCTTTCTCCTTGCCGGCAGCGATGCCTCGCACTCGCTTGAGGGCCGGATTCTGGCGTGATTCGATGAGATCAGGGGAAGAGTGCATAGGTTGAGCCGGTGGCTGGGAGCTATCCTAGCGTGCATGCAAGAACAAGTGTCACTTACATGAGCCGCGCCAACCGAGGAAGGGTAATCCAAGTGGACGCCAAGCAGGTGCATGTGGAATTGGACGGCAGGGTACAGCCAGCGGCTCTACGTGGCGGGCTGTTCGAAGATATGGGCCGGGCCAAAAACCCCGTGGCCGTGGGTGATTATGTGGAGCTCGACGAGGACGTGGAAGGCGTGGTGGTCTGCAAGGTTTCACCTCGCCGCAACTACCTCGGCCGCATCGCCTCGTCCCATGACCCCCGGGAACAGGTCTTGGTGGCCAATGTGGACCAGCTGTTGATCATCAGCTCTCTGCGCCAACCCGGATTCTCCTCCAACCGCACAGACCGCATCCTGGCTGCGTGCGAGTGGCAGGAAATCCCAGCGACCCTGGTTCTGAACAAGGTTGATCTGATTAAGCCCGAAGAAACCGAGGGCATTTGCCAGACCTATGGGTCCGTGCCGATTCCGGTGCTCCCCACCAGCGCGGTCAGCGGGTTAGGGCTCGATGAACTGGGGGCCCTCCTGAAGGACAAGGTCAGCGTGCTCTATGGGCCCTCCGGCGCGGGCAAGTCCACGCTTCTGAACAAAATTCAGCCGGGCCTGAACCTGCGCGAGGGGCGCATTAGCAAGTACTGGAAACAAGGTCGCCACACCACAACCCACTCACACCTGCACCCCTTGGACATGGGCGGTTATGTGGTGGACACCCCTGGAATCAGGACCTTTCGCCTGTTTGACGTGTCCGCGCGAGAACTACGCGATCTATTCCCGGACATCCACCGCATATCGGCTTCGTGCCAATTCCTTGATTGCAGCCACGACCACGAACCTGGCTGCGCCCTCGATGCTGCCCTTGAAGATGGCAAGCTCGCCCCAAGCCGGTGGGCCAGCTACCTAGAGATGCTCGACGAACTGCGCTCTGACCCGAAGGAATCTGCCGAGGATCAATGATCCTACCGGATCAATTGAAGTCGTAAACGTAGGACAGGCGCGACTTATTCAAGATCACATAGGGCAACTCAAGGAACTGCTTGAGCTCGTGATCCTCTTCATGCTTGAAGCCGCGCACGATCGGGTCGCGCATGACGAAGAACCGCGAAGTCGCCTTGTCGCTGATTTCATAGGCCCGCGGACGAATCCGTCCGGCGAGCTCCACGTTTAGATTCCCCGTGTAAAACAAGCGCACGCGCTCGAGTTCAGCCTCCTTTTCCCGCGCCAAGGTAGCTGCCGCCTCATCAACAGCCTCATCGAGAAATTCGTGGGCCATCAGGATTTCATCGAGATTCATGTGCAAGAGCGGCGTCTGAATCCGTTCGCGAGAAACCAGATCGATCAGGGTCACATCTCGCACACGCAAGAACGACTTGCGGTGCCCGTCGAGCAACCGCGAAAGCCGTGTGTACTTGTTCTCCACCGTTCCCTTGACCAAAAAGCAGTCAGTCAAGAAGAGGTCGGTGGTTAGCGTCAACATGGCGGTTCGATGGGTGAAGGGTAGGCGTTCGTGGTCTGGCCGCGCAGGTCGCCCACCAGGTACAGGGATCCGGTCACAAGGACCCACCCTCCGGCAGCGGCCCGAGCAGAAGCCCGGTCAAGCGCATCCTGTGACGAGTGGGCTTCCTTGGCCGGAAGGCCCTGCTCCCTGGCCATTTCGGTCAGGAGGGCCGCGTCCAGGTGAATCCCACTGGGCACAGATGTGCAATAAAGGCTATCGACACGCCCGCGAAGGGCCTTGAGGATCGCTTGGTGGTCCTTGTCGTTTGCAAGGCTGAGCACCACCTGGGGCCTCCCAGGTAGGTTTTCCGAGTCCGTGAGTTCTCCCAGTATTCGCTCGAGGCTGCTCGCCACATGGGCGCCGTCGAAGATTACCGGGATCCCCCCCTGCCCCCAGCGGCGCTCGCCGCGCCCCGGGAGGGCCGCATCTATCACTGCCTGGGGGGTCAATAGGACTCCCGACAGGGGCTCTTTACCCGGCCCCAAGAACCCCCGTTTTCCAAGAGCCGTGAGAGCTGCCGAGGCCAGTGCCAGGTTCTGGGCCCCGATCGTTTTGAGGGCAGCCACCCGAACCACGGGGACTCCCAAATCCCGAGCCCGGGAAGCAATCACATGGCCCGGGTCCTCGTCCACGCCCAAGTCCTCGAGCCCACAAACTAGGGTTTGTCCCGCCCGCAAGATGCCCGCCTTCTCCCCGGCTATGGCGGCGCGAGTGGAGCCTAAGACCGAGGTGTGCTCCAGGTCGATGTTGGTCAAGATCGCGACCTCGGCTTCGATCACGTTGGTGGAGTCGAGGCGACCACCAAGACCCACCTCAATCACCGCCCAATCAACTCCAGCGGCACGCAAGGCGTGAAAGGCTGCGACGGTGAATAAATCAAACCAGCTAGCATCCGCAGCAGCAGTGCCATCGGCCTCCGCCTCGCTCCTCGCCCCCAAGGCCGCATCGATTCCAGCGGCAAGCAGTTCCTCTTGAATATCCGCCCCATCACATCGCACGCGTTCGGTAATACGCTCCACGTGAGGAGAGGTATAGAGCCCCACGGAATACCCAGCGCCTTTAAGACCCCGCGCCACCAGAGAGGCAACAGAACCCTTACCCTTGGTCCCCCCCACATGTACCGTGCGGAAAGATTTCTGGGGGTGCCCCAGCCTTGCGCAGAGGTCCCGGCAAGGACCTAAGCCCACGCGCATTCCAGCGCGATCTCTCTTCTCCCAGTTGATGCGCTCGTCGAGCAGAGCTTGAGAACGCTGCAGGGCGATGCTAGGAGTAGGGTCTGGGCTCATTTTGGGACTCCTGAAGCTAAGGCAGTCGCGCTCGGGTCGAGTTGGCCGATCCTAATAGATAAGGCTTCCCTTCCAAAGCCTTAGAAACAAGTCACCCCAAAGAGCCACTTGAACAATGCAAGAAGCCTTCCACCGAATCAAAGTTTTCCCCTTCCAGGTCAAGCAGCGCGACCCGCTCTACCTCCTGCTGCGGCCGGACCAAGAACAGGAAGGCATTTGGGGCCCCGTGGAGGGTGAGGTCGGCTTTGGTGATCAGATCGAACAAGCCGCGCGGCGCTATCTCGTTCGGGACGTGGGAGTCAACCCACCTGGCTCTCTGCTCGACATGAGCTGGGCTACCCGCACTCAGTTCGGCGATGAATTAATCATCGAGTGGTGCTTTGGGTATGAATGCCACGGCGACCCCGACCCCAGCATCTTGGCAAGGCATTGGGCAGACCATCGTTGGGCTGGTTTCGGCGAAGCCTACCAAGCATTAGAAATACAGGCCGACCGCACGGCCATGATGCGCCTGCACGCAATGATCAATGCGGCCTAGGTGCCTCGGCTCAAAAACCCGACGGGCGTCTTAGCCCAACAAACGCAACGGCGGGTACTTTGCCCCAAGGATCGCCTGGGGGTCGACCCCAAGGCATTGCTCGATCAGACTGGCATACACCGAACGGAAATCGGTCGTGTACCCTAGGTCTCCGTTGTTCAAGTTGGTGAGGGATGGGTGCTTGCCAAACAACCCCCCCTTGACCCCGTGCCCCAAAACAAACATGGGGCCCGCCTTGCCATGGTCGGTGCCGCCAGAACCATTCTCGATGACCCTACGCCCGAACTCGCTGAAGACCAAGATGGTGGTCTTGCGTCCGCCTGGAGATCCAGCCAGGTCAAAGTAGAGGGCTCCGAGCGCGGCATCGAGGTCCGCCATCAACCGGTCATGCTTGCCCAATTGCCCTGCGTGGGTGTCAAACCCCCCCATCACCGAACTGGCAATCCGCGTCCCAATCCCTCCTTGAACGATGGCTGAAACGTCGCGCAGTTGGGCGCCGATCCCAGTGCGCGGAAACGTGATCGCGGTCTCGTGCGTGGCCGCCGCAGCGCGCACGCGCAGGGATGAGGCCTTCGCATCCGCAAGAACCCCACGAAGTTCGGCCAGCGCCGCGTCCCGGCCCTTATGGCGCGGATCAACCGGGGGCATCTCTTCCTTGCATATCCCATCCACTACCTGCCCGGGGCCTCCATCAGCCCCAAACCAACGGTAAGCGGTCGGGGATTGGACGGAACACGCTGGATGGCTGTTTGAATGAATTGCATAGGGTTTGCGGGATCCCACATGCACAACAAATTCGGGGGACGCCTGCTTGCCCTGCATGTGCTCGGACACATTGCCAATCCAACCATTGCCCGCGGAGCGGCCCAAGGACGACGCCGAGTGCCAAATGTCGAGGGCTTTGAAGTGCGAACGGATTTGATCGGGATAGCCACAACCTTCAATCACCGCAAGCTTCCCCTGGCCATAGATCTTGTGCAGGTTCTTGAGGGCCGGGTGGAACCCCCGGTAGGAATCAATGCTCAACACCTCGGTCCCCGAGCGCTTGGTCCCACGGCGGGCTTTTTGATAATCAGGATCGGCCCAAGGGATGATGGTCGAAAGTCCATCGTTACCCCCCGAAAGCTGCAGGACGATCAGGGATCCTCCTTCGGCTGGGTCATCCATGCGCGTGGCGCGCAGTAACGGTGTGCTGAAGAGGGCGGTACCGGCGCCTAATACGGCGCGTCTTGAAAGGGACTGATTCATCCGAGTTGAGCCTCCGGCAAGGAGAGAATGAGGTGAGCGAGGCGGCGCAGAATGTACTCCGCGTCCTGCCCTCCTTTACGTAGGAAACGGTCTTCAGATAGGCCGAGGGCTTCCCGTTCGGTCTTCACAAATTCCACCAAACCAGCGGCGGTGTCCGCCGGAGGTTCAATAGCCAGCAATTCGCGAAGGGCTGCCTGGACCAGGTCCTGATCGCTGCCCGGCTTCTGCATCGCAAGGGTGCGGCGCAGGCGTGTGGCTGGCGGAGTGAATTTCTTGCGATTGACCTTGTTGCGCAGGGACCGCATGGCCCGCACTAGATCCGCTGATCGACGCGACCCTACGGCGCCTTCCATGGAAGGTTCCATGCTGTCCTGATCCATCATGGAGTCCGGGTCGCCCTGATCCATGTCCATCTCCTCGTCAGCGGCCGAGGCCAACATCTCGTCGAGTTCTGCATCGGAAGTCAGATCGTCCAGTTTGATTAATCCAAGCATCACCCCAATCAGATTGCCGCGCTGCATTAGGCTCCCGGTAGTGATCCAAGACATACCCCCTTCCCATCCCTTGACGTTGGGCGGAAAGAACGCCTTTTCGCCCAAGAGGCCCGAGGTGAAGTAGATGTAGTCGGATACGGGCTTGATTCCCAAGCGGCGGCAGGAGCCCACCATGTAGTCGAGGGGCGAAAGCACTCTGCCCCCGATGACCTCGGAACGGTAGAACTCCGGATCCATGAACAGAGTGCGCAGGAAGGGGCGCATCTCGTAATTGTTGCTGCGCAGGATCTCTGCGTAGTGTGCGAGGCGCTCTTCGCTGGGCTCAAGCCCTTCGAACCACACCAGCAGGCGGCCAGCGACCCAACGGGGGCAGGCGTCCTGTTCAAGCAAGATCCGCACAAGATCGGGGACTTCGAATCGACCCTCTCGCCCTAAGAGTTCCTTGCGCCCATAATCGTGATTCTTTTTCGTAAAACGATTGCCCCCCTGGAGGGTCACCGCGTGTCCAGTCAAGATACGGGCCGCTTCCTTGACGTCCTTTTCCGTGTAGTTTCCCTCGCCTAAGCTGAAGAGCTCCAGCAACTCTCGGGCTAGGTTCTCATTCGGCTTGCGGCGGCGATTCGAATTGTTGTCGAGATAGACAAGCATGGCGGGGTTAAGCACCATGGTTTCCAACAAGCTGCCGTAGTTACCCAGCGCCCCCTCTCGCAGTGCCTCATGCTGGCGGATCATCAGGTCGCCGCGACGCACAGTCTGCAGGGAACTGGTAAAGAACCCTTGCCAAAAAAGGGTCATGCGATCGCCGAGGGGATCGGTACCCTCAACCATCTGGTCAATCCAGGTCGCGACATAGTCGGTGGCCTCCCTCTCTCCCGCGCGGCGCAGTTCTTTAATCAGATCTTGGCGCTCCGCACGCTCCATTTCCGCAAGTCGCTCGCTACTGGGAAGCGTCGACTCCATCTTCCAAGTGCCCTGACCGGCGCGCTCCTTCAAAAGGTGGTCGACCAGAGCCTCCCGGCCTTGCTCGACCCAGTGATCGACTTGCGCCGACGGGGAGCCGAAGCCCGCCCGGTTCAGCAAATGTTCGGCAGAGCGGTGATCCCAGACCGGGTCTTGGATGGCAGGCAGCGAAAAGAGCAGGGGTAGCGCTAGGGTCAGCATTGGAATTGGATCAAGAGACGTGGAATGAGGTGTGGGCCCTTCGTTGAACCCACCTTAATGGAATGGTTCCGGTCTCACCGAGGGGTTCTCGTGCTCCATAATGAACCCTGGCCCACACATCCACCACCCTAATCGTGCCCAGAACCCAGCCCCCCCTCGATCTACGCGCCTATCTGGACCTCCTGCGCTCCCGTGGTGAGTTAATTGAGATCGACGCACCGGTTTCCTGGGACTTGGAAGCCGCCGAGATTCACCGCCGCGTGATTGCAGCCGGAGGCCCCGCCTTACTCTTCCGCAACATCAAGGGGGCGGAATTCCCCCTGGTGACAAACCTCTTTGGGACCAGCGCACGGGTGGACCTAGCTTTTGGTGAGAGGCCAAAGGAACTCATCGAGCGGGTGGCGCAACTCCCTGAAGAGCTCATGCCCCCGACCCTCGCAAGTCTGTGGAAACAGCGAGACCTAGTGCCCCAGCTCGCGCGGGTGGGTCTCAAGCATCGGGTCCAAGGCCCGGTCACAGAAGTGGTCGAATCAAATCCGCGCCTGTCTCGATTGCCCGCCCTCAAGACTTGGGAACGGGACGGTGGGCCTTTCGTCACCTTACCCCTGACCCTCACCCGGCACCCTGATAACGACGTACCCAACCTGGGCATGTACCGCAGTCAGATTTTTGACGATGACCAGGTCGGTGTGCACTTTCAGATTGGAAAGGGCGGAGGCTTTCACCTTTCCCGGGCCGAAGAACTCGGTCAAACGCTTCCCGTCGACATCCACGTGGGCGGGCCGCCGGCACTGATGCTCGCCGCCATAGCGCCCCTGCCAGAGAATGTGCCGGAGTTGCTGCTGGCTTCCCTACTTTTGGGGCAACGCCTACCCATGTGTCGCTCCCGGGAAGGCCGCTCGATTGCCGCCGGGGCAGAGTTCGTGCTTTCAGGATCCATCCAGCCGGGATCGCGCAGACCCGAAGGCCCTTTCGGCGACCACTACGGCTATTACTCTGAAAAGCACGACTATCCATGGATGAAGGTGGACACCCTTCATCGTCGAAAAGATGCCATCTGGCCCGCGACTGTGGTGGGCAAGCCCCGCCAGGAAGATTTCTTCCTGGGAGATTACCTGCAAGACCTGCTCGGTCCGCTTTTGCCCAAGGTTATGCCCGGAGTGATCGACCTTTGGAGCTACGGGGAAACCGGATACCACTCGCTCTCAGCGGCGATTGTGCGGGAGCGGTACGAAAGGGAAGCTGTTGCATCGGCCTTCCGCATCCTCGGGGAAGGTCAGATCTCCCTGACCAAATTCCTCTTGCTCACCGATGGTGAAGTGGACCTTAAGGATTTCGCCGCCACCCTGCGTCATGTCCTAGAGCGCACAGACCCGCGCACCGATCTCTTGATCCTCCCCAACCTGTCCATGGATTCCTTGGACTATTCGGGGCCCGTGCGCCATCGGGGATCCAAGGGCGTATTGTTGGGATTGGGCGAAGCACGCCGATCTTTGCCCGACACGGTGTCCGGCGACCTAGGAGCTGGGATCCGTGACGCCAAAGTGTTCACCCCGGGCGCCCTCGTGGTTCAGACCGCATCCCATGATGAAGATCCTGATGCGGCAGCTCGCATCGCCAAGCTGGATGCCCTCCAGGATTGGCCATTGGTGATCCTCTCCGATGATGCGGAGCGCGCGACCCGCAGCAGTGCAAACTTCCTGTGGACGACTTTCACGCGCTTCGACCCGGGCCAAGACATTGTCCCCCGGGAAGTGCGCCTGATCGGCACCCATGCGTCCTATTCATTCCCCCTCGTGATCGATGCACGCATGAAGGCCACCTATCCAGAAGAATTGTTCTGCGATGACACGACCGCAAAGGTGGTAAACGATCGTTGGAAAGAGTATTTCCCCGATGGCAAGGTCGAAATGGGGGCCTCCGACAAGGGGCACCTAGACTAGCGGGCAGAATTAGATGCAGCCCTGTTGCGCTCCATGATGCGCACCATTTCAAACTGCACCCGGGCCCGGTCCAGGTTTTGATTCTCTCGCTTGATCTTGAAGTACTCGTCACCTGCCAAGTGGTCGGTCAAAAATCGCACGCCCACGGTCAGGGTTACAATCGCCGCCGCAAGGGGCATCAGCTCTAACTCGTCTGCATTCAAAAAGGCGCCGGCACTGTCCATCCAGCCCGTGTTGAGTGCGCCTAGGACTTCTTGATTGACGCCGACTTGGGTTAGGTCCCGCTCGTCCTCGGCAGAATCGGCGGCGGCAAAGCGGGCCAAGTCGCCGAAGTCATAGAGCGACCAACCTGGCATGCAGGTGTCCAGGTCCACGATGCAACGGGCCGCACCACTTGTCTGGTCAAAGAGCACATTGTTCAGCTTGGTGTCCCCGTGAATTACGCGCACGGGAATGCGCCCCTGGGCTTGACCTGTCTCCACAATCTCCAGCAAATGCGCATATTTCAGGACGAATTCAATCTCGGGACGCACCGTCCGGGCGCGGTCCTTTGCGTCGGCCCGCAGAGCGGCCTGGAATTGCCGCAGTCGATGGGTTGAGCTGAAGAAGAATGGGATCGTTTCCGATAACTCGCGGGCATCCAAGTCAAAGAGCCGCGCTTGGAAATTCCCAAAAGCAACCGCCGCCCCATAGGCCTGCTCGATTCCTTGGCAATGATCGTAAGTGACCGTGTCATCCACGAAGATATAGGTGCGCCAAGCACCGTCGGGCAACACCGCCCATGCCTCCCCCTCGTTGGTGGCAACCAATTCAAGGACTTCGAGTTCATGGTCACGAGCGCGCCAGGTCTCGAGGCGCAGCTGCTCGGTCACGCGCTTGATGTTGTGCATCAGGCCAGGGATGTCGCGAAAGATTTGATCATTCATGCGCTGGTGCAACATGCGGCAGGTTTCGCCTTGCATGCTCCAGCTGCTGATAAATGTTTCGTGAATATGTCCCCGACTAAGAGACTCGACAGAGAGCAAATCACGCCCCCCTGAGAATCTCAGCGCAGCGTGATGGGCAGGAGTGTAATTGAGCGGTTGCACGAAGGTCCTTAACAGGGAGTTGCCTCATCATGGGGCAACCCCCCCCATGACTGCCAGCCCGATCTGAATAGGTGCCTCAAAAAGGGAAAGGACGTGTGAGGGGCCGTGGACCCTGATTCTCACGCAACCACGGGAGCTCATAACCGCTGCACCCGCTTGATCGTGACCAACCAACCCATGATAATCCCCGCACTTAAAATCCTCACGGCCCCAAGTAGCCCAACCCAAAGATGAAACCCCAAGTCACATTGATCAGCACCCTCGCGGCCCTCGCGCTCACCTCCCTCTCCTTCGCCGACGGTAAGAACAACCCCTGGTCGGAGTTGGACGCAAATCCTGCCAGCGAAGCGGTCGATGATACTTGGACGGTCACTTACAAGGACGGCCTCCAACTCAGCGACGCCGACGGCTCCAATACAATCAAGATTGGCGGCCGCATCATGTATGACATGGGCTTGCAAACCGGAGATGACAAGCCAGGGGGCAGCCAAGTCGAGTTCCGTACCGCGCGGCTCTACGTCAAAGGAAGGCTCAACGGCAACGTCTCCTACAAGGCAAACTATGACCTGGCCGACTCCGGTGGGGATATTGCCATCAAGGACCTGTACATGCAGTTCGATGATCTGTACGGGGTACGGGTTGGGCGCTTCAAGGAGCCCCAGTCACTGAACTACATGACCTCGTCGAAGTACATCACCATGATCGAGCGGGCTGGCATTGTCAACGCGATTAACCCCGGCCGAAATTCGGGCGCGGGCAATTCATGGAGAATCAACGACAACACCACGGTGGCTTTCGGCTTGTTCAAGGAGACATCCAACGGATTCAGTGACAACGCTGGCCAATGGAGCGCCACCTGTCGAGCCACGCACTTGATCTCGAATTCTCTGCATGTGGGGGCATCTGGGTCTAGCCGGGGCGGATCCGGCACGGGTATCAGCACTCGCCCTGGACACCACATGGCAGGTAGCGTCACATTGGCCGATGACGGATCTGCTCAGGATTCCAGCCTTTATGGCCTGGAAGCCGCCTGGCTCAACGGTCCCTTTAGCCTTCAAGCCGAATACATCAGTCAGTCCTTTGACACGGTCAACGATGCAGAGGTCAACGGCTACTACATCACGGCTAGCTGGTTTCTGACCGGCGAACACCGCCCCTACAGCAAGTCTGGCGGCGTGTTCTCGCGGGTCGTGCCCTTAAAGGATGGTGGTGCCTACGAACTCACCGCCCGCCTCGACCACAGCCAAGGAGAGGACATCGATACGGTGGAAGTGGACGACCTGATCGTCGGCATCAACTGGTACACGGGCCGCAACTCGCGGATCATGCTGAACTACGTGATGGCGGACATCAACGAGGCCGGGGCGGAGTCCGATTACGACGCTCTCCTGCTGCGATTCCAAGTTGACTTTTGATGGGTCTCACCGACCCTTGCGGCCGGTCTTGGACAAGCCCACTTCTAGGACTGCTCGTCCTTTGGAGCGGGCTTATCCCTCTTGATGCCCCCGCCCTCGCTGCCCAGCAAGGCCCCACCTTCCACGGGCGCATCATGCTCGATTTTCCCGGGCTTGATGCGCCCCCGGACTCGCCGCGATCCCTACGCCTCAAAATTAACGGCGAGCTTCCCGCCAAGGTCGAGTGGAAGGCCCAGTTTGAACTAGGGTCATTCGATTTCGAATTCAAGGAGCTCTATCTGGATCGAAAGATCAGCGCGCCTGTCCGTGCTCGGGCTGGTTACTTTCGCGAACCCATGGGCCTCGAGGGTCAGACGAGCCTTGAGAACCTTCCCTTCCCCGAGCGCTCGGCACCAACCCAAGCGTTCACCCCCGGGCGTAATGTGGGCCTCATGGCACATGGTGGCCAGGACATTCATTGGGCCCTTGGGGGTTTTGGCGGCAGCAGTGATGTCCTCGATAAGCCCGACGGGGAACGCGCGATCAGCGCCCGTTTGCACGGAGCACCCGAAGAGGGCAGTGGGTTCATCCACCTGGGACTGTCCGCCAGCTACCGGGATGGCAACGGAAGCGGACTTAGGTTCTCTGCGCAGCCCGGCACCCATAGCTCTCCGCGCTTGATCGACACAGGTGTTCTACCCGCAGCCCGCGCAACCATCCTTGGGTTGGAGTTCGCCCATGCGCATGGTCCTTGGACCACCGTTGCTGAAGTCATGGGTGCGTCCGTGCATTCGCCTGACCAAGACCGGGGTTTTTTCTCGGGCGCCCAAATCTCGGCGGTACTTACCTTAGACAAGCAACCGACGCGCTGGGATCCAGTGCGAGGACGTTGGGGAAGGGCGAACCCCGCCCAAGACGGAGTGGCCGCGGAGTTTGCCGCGCAAATTGCATTCACAAATTTGGACGCCGACAACATTCAAGGTGGAACCCAATTTGACTGGGGTTGTGGTTTGAACCTGCATTTAACTCCCCGCTCGCGCCTCATGCTTCACTATCGAAATTCTAGGCTTACGGGCCAAGATGAGGGTCTAGACATGTTACTGGTGCGCGTTCAAGCTGGCTTCTAGGGCCCAAAAGGCGCATATACCCCTGATTGCAGAACTTTCGTTAGACTCAAACGGGTCGGGCCAATGTTGACCCCTCTTCTGGATCCTCCCCTCAAACCAAATGAAAAACAACATCCTTCTTGCGGCCGCATTTGTCGCACTCGTATCTTCCGCCTCCGCCCAATACTCCGACGGTTTTGAATCCTACGCCAATGGCTCGGCCATTGAAGGTCAAGGCTCCTGGGGCAACTGGGACGGAGTGAACACACTCTACAACAAGGTCACAACGACCCAGGCAGCGACCGGCAGCAACGCCTTGAGCGTTGTTGGCAGTGGCGATCCCAACTGCGCCTTTTGCTCGGACACGGTAAACCCCTTGGGTGGTCCGTACACATCCGGTCAATGGGTCTTCAGCTGCAAGCAGTACATCCCGAACAGCTTTGGCGGCACGACCTATTGGATCATGCTGAACCAGTTTGCCGCCGGTGGTCCCTACAGCTGGTCCGTGCAAGTCAACATGAACGGCAGCACCTTGATGGCGACACCCGACATCAATGGCGCTGCGGTTATCCAAGGACCCAACTCTATCCCGATCGTCTTCGACGCATGGGTGGAACTACGCGCAGAAATCGACCTGGACGCCGACAACTGCCTCATCTATTACGACAACCAACTGATGGGTGAGTACACCTGGTCCATTGGCGTGTCGACTGCAGGCGTCGCCGAGATTGCATCCCTCGACCTGTTCCCCGCAGACAACACCACCGGCGAAGTCTTCTACGACGACTTCAGCATGACCGTTGGCACGGGCGGCGGACCTTCCCTGTTCTGTAACCCGGCTAACCTGAATTCGAGCGGCACCGCGGCTACCTTGGCGGGCTCAACCTTCAGTGGCCCCGGCCTGTTCCACCTGGATGCCGTCGGAGGCCCCGCAGCAGAGTTCGGGTACTTCCTCGTCGCAGCCGCCTCACTCGACCCGGGTATCCCGGTCAGCGGCGGGCGCCTTTGCCTCGGTGCTCCAATCGGACGCTTCACCGCCTCGGCGGGACCCGGCCTTAGTTAGATCGGCCA
>Ga0206679_10002006_pt1 | contig 16526 bp, 13 predicted proteins | sample M110012015metaG_FD_155464 | JGI IMG/M metagenome (GOLD analysis project Ga0206679, IMG submission 155464) | Ammonia-oxidizing marine archaeal communities from Monterey Bay, California, United States - M1 100m 12015 | ecosystem: Environmental > Aquatic > Marine > Intertidal zone | place: USA... | reverse complement strand
GGAAATGGAACTTTTTACATTCTCACAAAAGGTCGGGCAAGGTTTACCTCTTTGGTTACCTAAAGGAGCTCAACTCCGTGAAAAGTTAGAGAACTTCCTTAAAAAAGCACAAACACAGGCAGGTTACTTACCCGTAATCACACCACATATCGGCCACAAAGATTTATATGTTTGTTCTGGGCATTACGATAAATATGGAGAGGATTCTTTCCAACCTATCAAAACTCCTAATGAGGGAGAGGAATTTTTCTTAAAACCTATGAACTGTCCGCACCATTGCGAAATTTACAAATCAAAACAATATTCTTACCGGGATTTACCGGTTCGTTTTGCAGAGTTCGGTACCGTTTATCGTTACGAACAATCAGGGGAATTGCATGGTTTAACTCGTGTTAGAGGATTTACTCAGGATGATGCGCATTTATTTGTCCGTCCCGATCAGGTAAAACAAGAATTCATCAATGTGATTGACTTGGTACTTTATGTTTTCAATGCACTTGGTTTTGAAGAGTTTAAAGCTCAAATCTCTTTGCGTGATCCTGAAAACAAAACAAAATACATTGGTTCTGATGAAAATTGGGATAAAGCAGAATCTGCAATTATTGAAGCATCTGCCGAGAAAGGATTAGAAACAGTAGTAGAATATGGAGAAGCAGCATTCTATGGTCCGAAACTGGACTTTATGGTGAAGGATGCTTTAGGTAGAGAATGGCAATTAGGAACTATTCAGGTGGACTATAATTTACCGGAGCGTTTTGAACTAGAATATACCGGTGCCGACAACCAGAAACACCGACCAGTAATGATACACAGAGCACCTTTCGGTTCTATGGAACGATTTGTAGCAGTTTTAATAGAGCATTGCGGAGGTAATTTTCCCCTTTGGCTAACCCCCGAACAAGTAGTCATTTTACCTATTTCAGAAAAATATCACGATTATGCAAATAAAGTATTGCAATTACTAAAAAATTACGATATTTGCGGTCGCATTGATGAAAGGTCAGAAAAGACAGGAAGAAAGATCAGAGATGCAGAGGTATCAAAAACACCTTACATGGTTATAGTTGGAGAAAAAGAAGAAAGTGAAGGAACTGTATCTGTAAGAAAACATGGTGGGGAAGACTTAGGAAACATGAAAGTTGACACACTGATAGATGCCATAAAAAAGGAAATAGAAGAAGTAACAACATTTAATAACTAAAAACAAAGAGTAATCGCAAGGAAACAATTCAGAAAGAGAGTAGAGAAAAAAGACCTACACAAAATTAATCACCACATTAAAGCTACACATGTCCGATTAGTAGGTGAAAATGTTGAACCAAAGATAGTTTCTTTAAAAGAAGCGGTTCATTTAGCAAACCAACTAAATCTTGATTTAGTAGAAATCTCTCCCAATGCGGAACCTCCAGTTTGTAAGTTAATAGATTATAAAAAGTTCATTTACGACCAGAAAAAGAAACAAAAAGCTATTAAAGCCAAAACTATTAAGGTCGTAGTAAAAGAAATAAGATTCGGACCAAACACTGGAGAGCACGATTTTGATTTTAAATTAAAACACGCTACCAGCTTTTTAAAATCCGGATTTAAAGTAAAAGCATTTGTATTCTTTAGAGGTAGAACCATTATATTTAAAGAACAAGGACAAATTTTACTTTTAAAATTAGCTCAGGCACTAGAAGAAGTAGGTGTTATCGAAAACATGCCTAAGCTAGAAGGGAAGAAAATGATAATGATGATAGCACCAAAAAAGAAGAATAAATAAAATTAGTATACAATGCCAAAAATGAAAACTAAAGCTGGAGCGAAAAAGAGATTTAAGCTTACAGGAACAGGAAAACTTAAAAGAAAACACGCTTTTAAAAGTCACATCCTAACTAAAAAAGAAACAAAACAAAAAAGAAACTTAACTAAATCTGGTATAGTTCATAAGTCGGACATGAACAACATCAAACTTCAGTTAGGACTTTAATATAATTAACAGGTAATTAACCAGGTATTTAGTCTTAAAGTGCAAATAATAGCCACTAACTACCAAAAAACAACGAAAAATGCCAAGATCGGTAAACTCAGTAGCTGCAAAAGCTAAAAGAAAAAAGGTAATTAAAGCCGCCAAAGGTTACTTTGGAAGAAGAAAAAATGTTCACACAGTAGCTAAAAATGCTGTTGAAAAAGGAATGCAATACGCATACCGTGACAGAAAAAACAAAAAGAGAACATTCAGAGCACTATGGATTCAAAGAATCAATGCAGGTGCCAGATTACAAGGATTGTCTTACTCTCAATTAATGGGTAAAATTCATGCAAACGGAATTGAATTAAACAGAAAAGTTCTTGCTGATTTAGCAATGAACCACCCAGAAGCTTTTAAAGCAATTGTAGATAAAGTAAAATAAAGAAATTTATTCTTATACTAAAAAAGGAGAACCTAACAGTTCTCCTTTTTTTTATACATATCAATTAAATCTCTTATTAAGAAAGTTCTTCTTTTACTAAACGAGAGATTAGTTTTCCATCTGCTTTTCCGTTCAACCTCCCCATAAGTGGCCCCATACATTTCCCCATATCCGCAGGAGAAGATGCTCCAACTTGAGTAACTACTTCTTGTACTACTTTCCGTACTTCTTCCTCTCCCATTTGTTCTGGCAAATACACTTCCAAGTACTCTAATTCTACTATCTCATCTTTTGCTAAGTCTTCTCTTCCTTGCTCAGTAAAGATAGAAGCCGATTCTTTTCTTTGTTTCACTAATTTGGCTATAATTTTTTCTGCTACATCATCCGGAACAGAATCCGATCCATCTTTCGACATCTCTACAATTAAAGCTGCTTTTACTGCTCTTAATGCTGCTAACTTATCTTTTTCTCTGGCAAGCATTGCCTTTTTTACATCTTCTGTTATTGTATTTTGTAAACTCATTTTATTTATATTTTTCGTTATCCGATAATAATTTATTTAATTTTTCTGTAGCCTCCTTAAATTCAGGATTTATATCTAATGTTTTTCTATAATACTGTTCTGCATTTCTTACATCTCCTAATCCTTCATAACAAATCCCCATCCTAAAATAGGCCATATAATGATTCGAATTTACCCTGGTCAATTCTATAAAGTAATTAATTGCATTCCTATAATCTTTCAAATCTTCCTGAAACATAAAACCTAAATTATAAATAGCCTTTTCATAAATACCATCTTCTATTTCTAAATCAACAATTTTATGATAAGCATCCTGAGATTCTGAATACATTAACAATGTATGATACAACAATCCTAAATTATAATAAGCATCTCTACTAGATGGATTTATATCTATTGCCGTTTTATAATATTGAATAGCAGCAGAATCTTGATTTGCAAAATAAAGATTTCCTAATTGCAGATAAGCTTCTTCATTCTCACTTTTAATGCTAATAGATTTTTTAAAACTAGCAATTGAACTTTCAATTTCATCACTACCTCTGTAACTATACCCTAATAATATATAAGTATGAAAATCATTAGGATTTATAGAAACAGATCTAGTTAACAAATCAATTGACTTTATATATTCTGCAAAATATAAAAGTATCTCCCCTCCTTTTTTATACGATAATGCAGTATTAAAATCTCTATCTACTGCAGTAAAAAAATGATTAGAAGCCAACACTAGAGTTTTTTTACTTCCATCTCCTTGCTTTGCTAATTCTAACAGAACATCCCCTAATAAATAATGTGTTTCACCCTTTGTGGAATCTAATAAATTAGCTCTTTCTAGATCCCGCAAAGCTTCCGTAAATCGTTTCCTTTCTATGTTAATTTTTGCTCTTTCCACATATAAAGAATCATTAGTAATATCTCCTTCAATCAAATCAGAAACTACTAAAATAGGATCTTCATCTATCACTGTATCAGTAGATACATTTTCGGATGTACAAGCCATTAATAAAACAGAAAAAAGAAGATGAAGTAATTTCATTATTCTACAGAATTTACTTCTGTAATTTTAGCTTCAAGCTCCGACATTAATTCCGGATTATCTTCTAACATGTTTTTTACAGCATCTCTACCTTGTCCTAACTTAGTATCTCCATACGAAAACCAAGAACCACTTTTCTTCACTACATCCGTATCTACTGCCATATCTAAAACCTCCCCACTTCTAGAAATACCTTTTCCGAACATAATATCAAACTCTACTTTTTTAAACGGAGGAGCTACCTTATTCTTCACCACTTTTACTCTGGTTCTGTTTCCTATCACATCCTCTCCATTTTTTATAGATCCTATCCTTCTAATATCTAATCTTACAGAAGCGTAAAATTTAAGAGCATTACCACCAGTTGTAGTTTCCGGATTTCCGAACATAACTCCAATTTTCATTCTAAGTTGATTAATAAAAATAAGAGTACATCCTGTTTTATTAATAGTAGCGGTAAGTTTTCTAAGTGCTTGAGACATTAATCTAGCATGAAGTCCCATTTTACTATCTCCCATCTCTCCTTCAATCTCCGACTTTGGGGTAAGCGCAGCGACTGAATCAATTACTACTAAATCCACCGCTCCCGAACTGATTAAATGATCTGCAATTTCTAAAGCTTGTTCTCCATTATCTGGTTGAGAAATAAGTAAGTTATCAATATCTACACCTAAATTTGCAGCATAAGCGGCATCAAAAGCATGTTCTGCATCAATAAAAGCTGCTATACCACCCTGCTTTTGCACTTCAGCAATAGCATGTATAGTTAAAGTTGTTTTACCAGAAGACTCTGGCCCATAAATTTCCACAACTCTTCCTCTTGGGTATCCTCCCACTCCTAAAACAGTATCCAAACCAACTGATCCAGTTGGAATAGAGTCAATGTCTTCTACAACCTTATCTCCTAATTTCATTACCACACCTTTTCCGTATGATTTTTCTAACTTACCCAAAGTAAGTTCTAAAGCCTTTAATTTGGCTGATTTTTCTTTATCGCTCATAATTATTTATTTTACTACAAAAAAGAGAAAATATATAGCAATTTTCAAGTAAAGTACCTCCTATTTATTAACAGAAGGCTACTTTTTTAATTTTTCTTTTTTATAAAATTTACATAAATTAGTAATACCACACTTTTCGCATTCTGCTCTTCTTGCCTTACAAACATATCTGCCATGTAATATTAACCAATGGTGAGCTATATTCAATTTTTCTTCTGGAAAAAGCTTTAATAATTGTAGTTCTGATTGCAAAGGGTTTTTTGCATTTGTAGTTAAACCTATTCTATTTGCAACCCTAAACACATGTGTATCTACCGGCATGGCAGGAATATCAAAATATACCGATCCAACTACATTAGCTGTTTTCCTTCCTACACCAGGTAATTTCTGTAATGCTTCTAAACTTGCAGGAATTTCTGAGTTAAAATCATTCACCAACATTTTAGATAGCCCTGAAAGATGCTTTGCCTTATTTCTTGGATAACTACAGCTTTTTATCAAATCAAAAATATAATCAACAGAAGCTTCCGACATTACTTCTGGAGTAGGAAGAGCTTCAAAAAGTTTAGGAGTAATTATATTTATTCTTTTATCGGTACATTGTGCAGAAAGAACTACCGCTACCGTAAGTTCAAAAGCATTACTATAGTCTAATTCTGTTTTCGCTTCCGGAAGATGTTCCGAAAAATAGTCAATAAATAAACTTACTCTTTCTTTTTTATTCATCTTACAAAAGTAATAATAAAAAAGGCCGAACAAAATTAATTGTTCGACCTAAAAATAAAAAACCAAAACCACTTAGTTATTTACAATTAAAACATCACCAATAGTGCTTGTTTTAATACTTTTTACAGACTTTGAATATGCCAAAATATTTCTTATAACATCATCCTTAACTTTCAAGTTTTCTTCAGGTCTGTTATCAGAATTCTTTGTTTTTATTTGCGAAAACTGTTTTAACAAATTTTGTTGAGTAGAGTTTTTGTTCATATGTTATTTTTTGATTCATATAACCTAATAACGATACTCTATTTAAATTATTGTATAAAAATTAATCTAATTGTAATTGTATATTGTGTTTCTCAACTAATTTTCGCAAATTAATTATTGCATATCTCATTCTGCCTAAAGATGTATTTATACTTACATCTGTAATTTCAGATATTTCTTTAAAACTTAAATCCCTGTAATATCTCATTTTCAACACTTCTTTCTGATCTTCTGGTAGTTTTTCAATTAATTTTCTAACGTCTGAATGTATTTGATTGTCAATCATTACTTCTTCAGCATTTTTCTCTTCATTGGATATTACGTCAAATATATTAAACTCATCTGTTGGAGCGATACTTCTAGTTTTCTTTTGTCTTCTAAAATGATCTATTACTAAATTATGAGCTATTCTCATTACCCAAGGAATAAATTTTCCCTCTTCATTATATTTTCCTCTTTTTAAAGAATTAATTACTTTTATAAAGGTATCCTGAAACACATCATGTGCAAGATTATAGTTTTTAATTTTTGAAAGTATAAAGGCAAAAACTTTGTCTTTGTGCTTAGTAATTAACACTTCAAAAGCAGATTCATTTCCGCTTAAGTATGATTTTATAAGAATCTGGTCAGATTGAACAATAGGCATCATTTTACTTAATTTTAGTTAATAAATAGTTTAAAGTAAAATTGTGTCTATATAGGTAGTTTTTAGTTAATAATCTTTATTAATTACGTTACAAATATAGTATAAGTTTCCCTTTTATACAAATCTTATTGACTAAATTTGCAAAATTCGGAACTACAGAAATGAAAAAAAAGACACAAATCAAAGAGGAAAACATTGAAATAATAGGAGCAAAACTCCATAATTTAAAAAATATATCCCTGAAAATTCCAAAGGATAAGTTAATTGTTATTTCAGGTGTTTCTGGATCCGGAAAATCTTCTTTAGCATTTGACACCTTGTTTGCAGAAGGACAAAGAAGATATATTGAAAGTTTATCTTCTTATGCCAGACAGTTTTTAGGAAAGCTTCAGAAACCAGATGTAGAAGCAATTAATGGAATATCTCCGGCAATTGCTATAGAACAAAAAGTGATTTCTAAAAATCCTAGATCTACAGTAGGTACGGTTACCGAAATATACGACTACTTAAAACTACTATACGCCAGAGTAGGAAAAACCTATTCTCCTATTTCAGGAAATGAGGTAAAAAGACATCAAATTTCTGATGTAGTAGACTTTATTAGTAATCAGAAAAACAAAACCACTTGCTTACTAATTACTAAAATTGAAGATGGTAATTTAGAAAAACTTAAAACTCTTTTACAACAAGGTTATTCTAGGGTATTACATCAAAATAAGGTGGATCGTATTAGTAATATTATTGAGAGTAAAGAAATTGATTTTAATAGCATTTATTTAATTATTGACAGAATAATATCTAATAAAAAAGGGGAAGACAATATAAACAGAATAACCGACTCAGTAGAAACTGCTTTTTTTGAAGGAAAGGGAGAATGTATTATTCAAATAGAAAATAAAGTAAATCACTTTTCTAATAAGTTTGAATTAGATGGAATTATATTCGAAAAAAACTCAGTTCCATTATTTGCGTTTAACAATCCTTATGGAGCCTGCCCAAAATGTGAAGGATTCGGAATAATATTAGGTTTAGATAAAAATAAAATAATAAAAGATAAAGACCTCTCTGTATATGGAGGAGTCGTAAGTTGCTGGTCCGGAATAAAACTAAGTAAATGGAAAGAAAAATTTATCTTAAACTCTTCAGAGTATGATTTTCCAATACATAAGTCATACTACGATTTATCAGAAGAAAATTTAGATATTTTATGGAATGGAAAAGGAAAATGTAAGGGCATATTACAATTCTTTACAAAACTAGATTCTGAAAAACATAGAATACAAAGTAGGGTAATTTCCGCAAGATATAGAGGAAGAACAGAATGTGATAGTTGCGGGGGATCTAGATTAAGAAAAGATGCTTTATATGTAAAAATAAGCAACAAATCTATTGCAGACATCACAAAAATGAATATCACCGAATCAATTTCATTTTTTGAAGAATTAAAACTTTCTGAATCTGAAACCAAAATTGCTGGAAGAATATTAATTGAAATAAAAAATAGATTGTCTTTTTTAAATGAAGTAGGACTTTCTTACTTAACCCTTTCTCGTAAATCTTCTACACTTTCTGGAGGAGAAAGCCAAAGGATAAACCTTGCTACTTCTTTAGGTAGTAGTTTAGTTGGGTCCATGTACATCTTAGACGAACCTTCTATCGGATTACATTCAAGAGATACAGAAAACCTCATAAAGGTACTAAAAAACCTACGAGACATAGGCAATACTGTAATTATAGTGGAGCATGATGAAGAAATCATGGAACAGTCCGATCAGATAATTGATTTAGGACCAGAAGCAGGAATACATGGAGGAGAATTGATATTTCAAGGAAAACTATCAGAAATACATAAACAGAAAAGAAGTTTAACTACACAGTATTTATCCGGAGTAAAAAAAATAGAAATACCTACAGAAAGAAGAAATTGGAAACATAGTGTGAAACTAGAAGGAATAAGTATAAATAATATTCTCAAAATGAATATTGAAATACCATTAGAATGTTTCACTCTAATTACAGGGGTTAGCGGATCCGGGAAATCTTCTCTTATTCGAGAAGCCTTAAAACCCTCTTTAGAACAAAAATTTAACGGTCAAACTTCAACAAAACGGAATTATAAAGAGTCTCACATAAACACAAATAAATATTCTAAATTAGAGTTTATTGACCAAAATCCTATTGGGAAATCTTCTAGGTCAAACCCTATTACTTATATAAAAGCATATGATGATATAAGAAGTTTGTTTTCTAAGCAAAAACTTGCTGTTACAAGGAGTTATAAAAGTGGGTTTTTCTCTTTTAATGTAGATGGTGGTAGATGTGACAATTGTAAGGGAGAAGGAGAAACAACTGTGGAAATGCAGTTTATGGCAGATGTACATTTACTTTGTGAAGAATGTAAGGGAAATAGATTTAAAGATGAGATATTGGAAGTAACTTTTGGAAACAAAAATATTTCAGAAATATTGGACCTTACAGTTGAAGAATCTTTACAGTTTTTCCTGGAAAATGGAGAAGAAAAAATTGCAAAAAAGATAAAGCCATTACAAGATGTAGGATTAGGATATGTAAAATTAGGACAATCTTCTTCTACCCTAAGCGGAGGGGAAGCTCAAAGAATAAAACTAGCTTCCTTTCTTGGTAAGGGTGAAAATTCTGAAAAAATAATTTTCATTTTTGATGAACCTACTACTGGATTACATTTTCATGATATAAATAAATTACTTACATCTTTTAATGCATTAATAGAAAAAGGACATTCTGTAATATGTATAGAGCATAACCTTGATGTTATTAAATGTGCCGACTGGATTATTGATTTAGGTCCTGAAGGAGGGGATAAAGGTGGAAAAGTAGTTTTTGAGGGAACTCCCGAACAAATGGTTAAGTCTAAAAAATCCCTAACGGCTAAATATTTAAAAAAGAAGATTTAATAAAAAAACCATCCTTTCAGATGGTTTTTTTATTATATGTATTATAAAATTATTCTTTTATGAATTTCTTTATTATTACTTCCTCTCCAATCACAGCTTCTACAATATACATTCCATTTGAAAAATTAGAAACATCAAAAGTTAAAGAATGAGAACCAAACATAGTCCCATAAGTACCTTTAGCTATTAACTTTCCTTCAATACTCATTACAGAGATAGACACCTCTTTTTCTGAGCCTAAACTTAAAGACAAAGTAGCAGTAGAAGTAACAGGGTTAGGATAAATATTTAAATTCAAATCAGAAGTGATTTGATCTACTGAGGTATTAATAGAAACAGGTAACGAAACCGCATTGTCAATAGTTCCATTATGTATCAGCATTCCTACTACATGCATTTCATTTATATCCCAAGTAGCATCAGTGGTAAACTGAAAGCTTGTAGTAAACACATCACCTACATTATAAGTTGAAGATGGTAAAGACCCTCCCCCAAAAGAAGGTAAAATCTCTCTAGCAACATGTCTATATACCATTTGCGCGTCTGGAACCCAACTTGGTAAATTAAACCAATCTACACCATTTACATCAATTAAAGATATAGTATTAGAATAAGCGTTAGATTGGTACCAAGTACCTCCACTTCCAGTAACACTATCTTCAACTAAAGCACAAGCAAAAGTCCAGTTACCACTTATTGCAGAAGTTACTGTTGTAGAAATTTCAACATCAATTATGTTTCCGGTTGCAACAGCAGTACCATTAAATGTAGCAGAAATTGGAGTAGAAATTTTTTGCATAAATTCTAATTCAAAATCAGAAGGATCAATTTCAGATCCTCTATTTACAAATCCTGACGGATATCCTCCAACGTTCATTCCAGCATCATAATCTACATTTTCCATTGGGTCTCCATTATGAATTGCAATTCCTTGGAAATACCCAGGATAATCTCTATCCATATAATTAAGAGCTACTGCTCCTCTAGGACACCATCCACACCAAGTTCCCGTAGCTTCTTCTCCTACAACTAATTTATTTGGAGTAGGAACAACTGCAGAAATCTGAACAGTAGAAACATCATTTAAAGGGTCATTATCAGGACCTAAACCATTTACATTAGACAAAGTAGATGTTCCAGTAACCGTTCCTCCGGCTAACACAATTGGTGATGTAAAAGAAACTGAGTAAGTTGATAACATAGGAATATTTACTCCTGTTACGTTTTCAGTAATAATAGATCCATTGTAATCAAAATCTAAATCAAAAGAAGTAACAGAAGTTAATCCCAAATTAATAACATCAACTACGATATCTCTATTCTGACCAGCAAGACCTCCAACTGAATTTATATTAGAAAGTGCTAAATCTAAATTTGGTAATACTATTTGTGTAGTATCATAAGTATAACAAACATCATCTACAAAATACTCTGAACTAACACCTGGATATAAATCTAAAGACGCTATCTTATTCATACTATTTGAAAAAACACCTTGAGAAGCTCCATCAACAAGTACTTCCCAAATATTGTTAGATAGATCAATATGAAATTTAATTTCAAACCAAATCCCAGAACCAGGGTACGAACAGTTAAATGCTGTTCCTCCAGTATTACTCATAGCTATTCCGCCTGTAGCATCAAAATTTACTTCAAGAGCCCATTCAGTTCCAGGAATATTTTCAGCCTGAAAATTAAAATATCCTGTTTTACCAGGAACTATATACATCATCTGAGAGAAATCAAAAGTACCTGATACATATGGAGTTGATGGAGATGGAATTAGAAATCCTCCTGTATTTGTAATATTTTGTACGGTATCAAATATTAAAACTATATCCGGAACAGGATTAGATACTTCATTTAAATATAAAGAGTTAGACCCACTGTAAGATTGAGTACTAGAAACCCTAGCATCATCTAAAGCAGGACTAGCGCCTGTCATTAGTTCTCCCCAAGTATTCCAATTAGGAGAGTTTTGTGCGATTTCAGTACCATTAGGGTAAGAATCAAAGTTTTCGCAAAATATAGTTTGAGAGGACACGCTAAAAGTCATCAAAATAGCAAATAATAAAGTGTAAAGTTTTTTCATAATAATATTGTTTATTTTTAAGACTACAATATTACTAAAAAATATGGTAAAATAAAATTATTTGTAAGAAAGGTAATCCTGTAAGATGATGGTAGCGCTAACCTCATCAATTAAAGATTTATTTTGTCGTTTTTTTCTTTTAATTCCAGAGTCAATAATAGACTGAAATGCAATTTTAGAAGTAAACCTTTCATCAATAGTTTGGATATTAACTTTAGGAAATAATGTTTTAAGTTTCTCTACAAAAGCTAATATTTCAGAGGTGCTATCGGTATCTGTTCCGTCTAAATTTTTAGCTTCTCCAACGACAATAGTGTCTATTTCTTCTTTCTGTGTTAAATCAATCAGAAATTTAAAAATATCTTTATTAGGAGTAGTACAAAGTGCAGTACCTATAATCTGAGATGAGTCAGAAATTGCAATTCCTATTCTTTTCGTTCCATAATCAATCCCTAAAGCTTTTGCCATTAATTTTTTACAATATGATAATTTACTCCTTCAGGCATAATTTTTACCGTATAAGTACCTGCCGCATTTTCAGAAATATCAAAAGTAATATTTTCAGAAGCATTTTCAGAATAAATTAACTTCCCATTTATATCATAAATTAAAGCGGTGTGATTTTTATTGTCAGAGAATGTAATTTCAAAACTTCCCAATGTAGGGTTAGGGAATAGTTTAATATCTGTAAAATTATTCACTAAAGAAACAGAACCTAAATCAATTGCAGGGAACACAATATAATCTACAAAAGCACAGTCTTGCCCTTCCGACCATCCACCATCCTTATCATACTCCCACTTAAAAGTATTTTGTCCTGCATTTACTGGAAAAGAAACCCAACTCCAATCTGTATCAATACCAGACCACTCTCCTACTTTTTGTCCATTTATTTTAAATTTCAGGAAATCATAATCTTGTTCTGAAGACATTTTCTTGTAAAACGAAATATCTCCTGCAGCCAACACATTTAAATCTACTGAAAGCTCCGAATCTTGATTATCTGGCAGATTATAAGCAGACCTAGAACAATTTGTCCCTTCATGAGGATTGATATTTGAAATTAACCAAGGATATTGACCTTGTATCCAAGAATATTGTGTAAAATCTCCTGTCTCATAATCTTCATCTATTATACCTATAGTTTCCGAAAATGTATTGTTATGAGAATAAACTCCATCCGTTACATCAAACGGAAATTCTGCTAAAGTACCCATTGGGGTAGATGCGGCAATAGTAATGTTAAATACTGTACTTTGTTGTTGTGAAGCGTTCAGGTTAGTAACCGCAACACCAAAAGGATTATTTACTGTTACAAAAGAAGAAAGGCTTCCTAACACTGCATTTAAGTTACTGATAGATGCATGACCTGAATTTTCAATATCTACAATTAAATCTAAAGTTTCTCCAGCATCTAATTTACCATTTGCGTTTCCAGTAGTTACATCATCAATTGTAAACAAAACATCTCCTAATATAGGAGCATTAATTGTAACAGATAAAACAGAATTCCATGTATTTCCTTGATTATCGGTAATAGTAAGGTTAAACATAACTACATGCTGATCTGGTACAAATGCAGCTACCTGAAAAGTAAAGGGGGAGCTAATATTTATCGTATTATTTGCATTTACAGTAGCTAGAAAATCTGTACTATCAATTAGTGTTACATACATATCAGTTGTAGAAATAACAATATTTACACTTTGTGTTGGCTGAGATCCCACATTATTTAATTCAACATCTAACTCTATCAACTCACTATAATCTACTTCTAAGTTATTGTTTCCTGTTGGGTCGTTTACTAAGTGAGTGTTATAAATAATAAATGGGGCATTTGACGAAATAACATTTACCGTACTAATATAAGGTTGTTTAAATTGTTTGGTTACTACAACATCTGCATTACCTACATTTGATAAGGTAGCAAAACTTAAATTCACTACTCCTGTTGGACCCGCTAATTGAGCGTCTAATAAAACACCATTCATAGAAAGAGCTACATAGGCATTTTCTTCAGTAGTTACTGTTAAAGTAGAAGTACCTATTGGAGTTGCTGTAGGATGAGAAACAGTAAGTGGAGTTGGTACACCAATATAAGGCATTAAAGAAGGGTCTCCCATAAGGTGATATATCTCCCAATAATATTGTTCTGAACCTCCTGCTTGTGTAACTGCCATATTTCCGGAATGAATCATTTGTCCTGCAGTATAAAACCAATCAGATTGAGCTTCTCCATTTTCGTGCATTAGTCTATCGTACAAACCTAAATCAGTACCTGCGTAAGTAGGGTTTGCAGTAATGTTTGAAGAGTTACCTACAGCCCACCAGAAATCTTCATCCCAATAGGTGTTATTGGAACCTCCAATATAACCAACAGCACCTTTATTAGCAGCTCTTAGAAGTTTTTCTCCAAAGCAAACGTTTACATCAAATTTATTCGACTGACAACAATTCCCTACCATAAACCCAAACTGATCAATATTTTGCAATCCACTTACATCTGAGGATTCGAAAGAAGGATCGGACCAACCTGAACTACCACAATGTGCAGTATAGTTTGCAAAACCAACTCCTCCACTTACATCTGCAATAATTGCAGCAGATGCCTGAGACATATCGGAAGTTATAGGAGTACCCGAACCATATAAATAATTATATATAGTTAGGTTATGTGCTATATTAAAATAATTATCTGTACCGTAATTTATCTGTCCGTTACCATGAGTAGGAGCAAAACTACCATCTACTCCAGCTACTAACACTACCTCATCTAAAAAAGAAGGATCTGAAAAAGTATATAACTCGTGTTTTAAGGTTTTATTTACCTGAATTTCTACATCTGCAGCGGTAGTTGCCGAGAACCTACCGTAATACATTTCTGGATAGAAATCTCCATTACCATCAAATTCGCAATAGTACATATCCGAAACATGAGATCCGTTATTAAATGAAGGTATCTCTGCTAAATCCCCTACTAACAATAAATAAGTTGGAGCAGGGTCTGCTGTAGTTGCATTATCGTACATATTTTTTATAAAGGAATGGATAGAAGTGGTTGTATTTCCCACTGCAGCATTATTAGTATATTCTTCTACTACCAAAAATCCTTTCTTTCTTTTCCAATCAATTAAAGGTTGTAAAGCCGCCTGAAATTGTGGGTCTGATATAATTACATATTTTACAGGGTAAGTTGTTATAACATCTTTTTCTGCTACAGGAGTATGGTTTACACAAGATTTAAATAAACTTTCAAACTCTGAAGAATAATATTTTGTTCTGTTTGCAATATCTTCTGATGTATTTATATTCTTAAAAATTACTTTTACTTCTGACTTTGTTATTATTTTTAACTGATTAGTAACAGGGTTATATTGTATTGGGGAAATAGAAAGACGAGCTAATTGTTGTCCTCTCATTTTTCCTAATAATTCTGTTTTAACTAAAGTATTGCCTAAAAATTTATCTATATCATAAAAATCTTCCTGAAAATAAAAAGGTAAATCTTCTACATTTTCAGATTTTGATACAGATGGTTGATTTGGGAACACATCCATGTTATATCCATAGTCGGAAAGATTAATAATAACTTCTTCCGTATTTAATATCTTAATAGCAATATCCGAACCTAGCGGTACTCTAATTAATTTTTGCAATACAGGAAGCTCAGCAACTCCATCTTCAGAATCACTTCCATAAGATGGTATTACAAGTTTTAAAAAATCTCCATTTTCTGTTTTTACTACAACCGATTGTATATCGGAAACAGAGTTTATAAAAGTGAATTCTGAAACGCTTTTATCTGTAACTGAAAAATATGTTTCACCTTCTACTACCTCTATATCTGCAGCAAAAAGGGAAGTTGCTAATAATGAAAATAGTAATAAAGTAATTTTTTGTAATTTCATAATATCTCTTTTATTGTATTTTGTAGGGCAAATTTAAGGAATATATATCAGAAAGATATTAGTATTAATTTAATATCTTATGTCTTCAAACTAAAAGAGGTCAAACTTTCGTCTGACCTCTTTTAATTATCTTTTTCTGTTACTATCTCTTCTTCATGTAATAATAGTGTATTGTTATTTTTCTATCTACTACAATTGTAGAGTTTATAAACTCCCAACCATATTCGGCAGCCTTATTAACAACATCCGTCATTGATCTGAAAGTTCTGGAGAAAGACATTAGTTCCTGATTTTCTTTATTCGCATTAGTTCCGAAATCAAAAGTAACCATAAGTTTAGTCATTGGTTTTAAGTGTTTCTTCATTAACATTTCTTCCGATTCTTCCTCTTCTGAAACTTTTTCTGCTTTTTCTGAAAGATTTAAAGGCATCTCAACTCCTTTTACAATCATAAAATTAGAACTTACTTTTGTTGTTTTTTCAGTTTTTGTTGTTTTACCTTTAGTAGCTCTTTTTTGCGCCATTGTAGCAAATGGAACCATAGCTACTAACATTATAATAATTAGTTTTTTCATCTTTTCGTTTTTTTTTAAATTAATAATTTTATTGTCCTCCTAATATAATTGGTAAATCTCCATCTCCGTTACCAATTACAATTACTTTAGCGTTTTCCGATTTTGATATTTCTTGTGTTGCTTCTACTCCCTTCCATTTTAATAATTGTGGAGTAATAGTTTGATTTACAATTTTTTGGAACTTAGCAATACCATTGGCTTCAATTTCTTTTCTTTCTGCTTCTTTTCTTGCTTTATCTATCTTAAACTCGTATTCTAACGATTCTTGTTCTTGTTTTAATTTTTGCTCAATTGCAGTTTTTAACGTTTGTGGTAAGGTTACATCTCTAATATAAATTGCTGGTAAATTTATATTTTTATCAGCAACAATTTCATTTGTCTGATCATAAATTTCCTGTTCAATCTCTGTTCTTTTAGTAGAATAAAG
>Ga0206679_10002005_pt1 | contig 16526 bp, 17 predicted proteins | sample M110012015metaG_FD_155464 | JGI IMG/M metagenome (GOLD analysis project Ga0206679, IMG submission 155464) | Ammonia-oxidizing marine archaeal communities from Monterey Bay, California, United States - M1 100m 12015 | ecosystem: Environmental > Aquatic > Marine > Intertidal zone | place: USA... | reverse complement strand
CTTTATTATCTGCCATGTCATTGTAAGTATGGAAAACTCTTTGAGCAGCAATATAAGAAAGCCCAACAACTGAACCCCACTCACTAAGTGCATCTAACTCCCAAGCAGCTTGCATAGTTTTATGAAAAGATAGAGCCGAAACATCATAACCTTTCATGTTCCAATCATAGTTTTGCTCGTAATATGCTCTTCCTTTACGCACATTTACTGACATCCCAATAGAATGCAATACAAAGTCAATCTTTCCCCCTAACTCTTCCATAGCACCTTCATACAATGCTTTTAAATCCTCCATTGAAGTCGCATCAGCTGGAATAACAATTGAACCTGTTTCTTCAGCCAATTCGTTAATTGTACCCATACGCAAAGCAATTGGCGCATTAGTAAGTACAAATGTTGCTCCCTCAGCATGTGCATGCTGTGCAACTTTCCAAGCGATAGACTTACTATCTAATGCTCCAAAAATAATTCCTCTTTTTCCTTTTAAAATATTGTTTGCCATTTTGTATAATTTATTTTGCAAATATAAAATTATTGATTTAATAAATCCACTGCATTATCATAAGCTGCTTTAGTTAATTTTTTACCACTTAATAATTTTGCTATTTCCTCAATTCTTTGTGTATCATTTAAAGTAATAATATCCGATATAGTATTGTCATTTATGACCTTCTTTACTACCTTTAAATGCGTACTTGCTTTTGATGCGATTTGAGGTAAATGTGATATTGCAATAAGCTGATTTTCTTTACTAATTTCAAACATCATATCTCCCATTAAACTTGCAATTTCACCACTTACTCCAGTGTCTATTTCATCAAAAATTAGCGTATTTACCTTTGATGATTGTGCAGTAATGTACTTTATTGCTAACATTAGTCTTGAAAGCTCCCCTCCTGAAGCTACTTTTGCAACTTCCTGCAAAGCACTTCCTTTATTGGCCGAAAACAAAAAAGCGATATCCGTATTACCGTTTTGATGAAACTGATCTATTTTGTTAAGCACAACCTCAAACTGAGCATAAGGCATTCCTAATTTTTGCAAATGCCTTTCAAGCTCTTTCTTAATTTTTGCTGAAACTTTATTTCTTTTAGTGGTTAAAGCTTCAGCAGCAACTTTTAAAATTTCAATTTGCTTTTCTATTTCTTTTTCTTTTACACTTATCTGCACCTCAAAGGAAGAAGATATTTGAATTTTATTCTCAATTTCATCCTTTAAATCAATTAACTCTTCAATAAATTGTTTTCTGTGTTTTTGCAATAAATTATTAATAATATCCAAGCGATTGTTTAATTTTAGTAATTGCTCTGGATCAGCATCTAACTTGTTATTTATTTCAGATAACTCTGCACTTACATCATTCAATTCTATCAGTACACTCTCTACTCTTGCTGATAATTCACTGAAAGTATCAAACTCAATTAACTTTCTCTTAAGTGCACTTAATAACACTAGTACTCCTTGCTCGTTATTCAGGTAATGTTCTCCTTCAGCAATAGCACTTGATATACCATCAACATTTTCTAATAATGATATCTTACCCTCTATTTCTTCTTTTTCATTTTCTACTAGATTAGCATCATTCAATTCATCAAATTGAAATTGTAAAAATTCCAGTTCAGAAAATGATAAACTACCCGATTTTTTTATTGTATTTAAAGCTGAGACTAATGTAGAATATTGCTTTAATTCTTTCTGATAAATTTCTAGGGAGTTTTGTGATTTTGCTAAGGAATCAATTAAAGAAAATTGTGCTTGTTCATCTTTCAATAACACGGACTGATGTTGCGCATGAATCTCAATAATCTGCTTTCCAAAATCAGTTAAAACTTGCAACAAAACAGGTGTATCATTAATAAATGCTCTACTCTTTCCTGATGCATTTATCTCACGCCTTACTACCGTATCCTCTTCAAAATCTAAATTATTATCACTAAAGAATTTTTTTTTAGAACTATCGACACTAAATACTGCCTCAATAGTGCTTTTAGGCCTTTTTTTATCTACCGAGAAACGCTCTACTCTTTTACCTAAAAGCAATGATAAGGCATCCAACATAATGGACTTACCAGCACCTGTTTCCCCAGAAACTACAGTAAATCCTTTCCGAAACTGTATGGATACATCTTTTAATAAAGCATAGTTTTTAATGTGTAAGATTTTTATCATCTACCGCTATCATCTGATTTTAAAATCGCCTGATACTTTGTAGAATGAGAAGGGTCAATCTCAACTAAAGTTTTAACAATCCTAGCTTTTTCATTAGGAAATGCTTCAGAATAAATTTTAACAATTTCATCTGCTTTTGCGTCAAAAAACAACTTAAGAATAAAGGCAGAGGAATTCTCTCTATATATGCTTTTTAGACTTTCCAGAGCCTCTGTAATTTCAAAACGAGCATCATCTGGATCTTCTGCTAAATTATCCATTCCTGTCCTATGATAACGGTACATACACATATGGATATCAGCATACCTTTGATCCATTAAATCATGCACTAACCAATATCTATTTTTATCACTCTCAAAAGCTTTCCATCCTGTTTCTCTAACATTTTGAGCATTACTTACAATTTTTTGAGCTTTTGAAAAATACTCATAAGCACCATCTTCTGAAAAAGTAGCAAAATCTAAGCCTAAAATAATATTAACATAAAATGCCAATACTGAAGTAAGATTAGACATATGTGTTGATTCAGAAAATTCTAAAGATTGATATTCTAAATATTTAAACTTGAAATTATTATCCAAATAATTAAATAAAGTAGACTTATAAGAAGTACCATAAATAGGGCGAGTACTCTGAATTTGAATAGACCCCTCATACTCATCATTCGATATTTTTTTACTAATATTAATCATGATAGTGCATTCTATACGCTCCTCACTTTGAATATTAGTAGTTGTCCATTTTCTATTGTTTATGAACTCATAAATCTCAGTCTGCATGGTTTGGAAAACCTTTCTATCGCTTGTTTGAACTTGACTAGAATTTACCCTCACATTACATAATAATTCCTGAGAATTTGCATTGAAGACTGTTGCAATAAACAATAAACAAACAACTATTTTTTTCATTTACTTAATTCAATAATTTTATTAAAAATATCTTTTGCCACTTCACTCTTATCCTTTAACTCAAAATCAGTGGTATTATTGGCTTTGTCAATAATAGTAATTTTATTAGTGTTATGCTGAAAACCCGCCCCCTTATTACTCAAAGAATTCAACACAATCATATCTAAGTTTTTTCGGCTAAGTTTTGATTTTGCATTTTCAATTTCATTTTCAGTCTCTAAAGCAAAACCAACAACAAATTGTTTCTCTTTTTTCTTACTTCCCATTTCCGCTAAAATATCAGCTGTCTTTTTAAGAGAGATATTTATATTTTCAGTTTGTTTTTTTATCTTATTTTCAGCTATAAACTCAGGACTATAATCCGCTACAGCAGCAGCAAAAATTCCAATATCAGTACTGGAGAAATGAGAGTTTACTTGCTTATGCATTTGCTCAGCAGTTTCAACCTTATAGATTGTAATGTTGGCATGCTTACAGTCCAGATGTGTAGGTCCTAAAACCAAATTAACTTTAGCGCCTTGATTTGCCGCTTCAAGCGCAAGTGCAATTCCCATTTTACCTGAAGATTTATTTCCAATAAAACGAACAGGATCAATCGGCTCGTGAGTTGGGCCTGCCGTAATCAATACTTTTTTATGTGTTAAAGGTAAATTCTTATTTAACTCATCAGTGATGTGTTCAATAATTTCAGATGGCTCTGCCATTCTTCCCTCTCCAATCAAACCACTTGCTAACTCACCAAATCCTGAAGGAATAAGAATATTTCCATATTCTTCCAAAGTTGCGATATTTGCTTTTGTAGAAGGGTGTTTATACATGTCCAAATCCATAGCAGGTGCAAAATAAACAAGACATTTGGCTGATAAATAAGTAGCTAAAAGTAAATTATCACATTCACCCGCTTTCATTTTTGCCATAGTATTAGCTGTTAAGGGTGCAATTACCATCATATCGGCCCATAACCCTAGATCCACATGATTGCTCCACTCTCCACTATCAGCATCAACCATTTTAGTTAGCACAGGGTTTTCAGACAAAGTTGCTAAGGTTAACGGAGCAACAAAATCCAAAGAAGCCTCAGTTTGAATTACTCTAACTGAAGCTCCTGCTTTTTTAAATAGGCGTACTAGTTCAGCTGTTTTATAAGCTGCAATACTAGCGGTTACACCTAATAATACTTTCTTTTCCTTAAGCATCTTGATTTGAATCCTCTGCACTTTCTTCTTCTGAATCAGCATCACGCATATAGATTTCATCATTCAACAACTCCTTCATTGCAATTGCCCAAGGCTTTGGTAAACTTTCATAAAATTTTGAAACTGCAATTTGCTCTTGGTTTTCAAAAACTTCATCCAATTGCTCTTGTGTTAATGCAAACTCTTCTAACTTTGACATTAACTCCTCTTTCATCTTACCATTAACCTGAGCTGATCTTTTTGCCATTACTGAAACAGCTTTAAAAATATTATCAGTTTTTGCTACAAAATCATCTACATCTCTAGTAATTGTTGACTTCTGTGCTCCTGTGTTTTTAAATTTCATCTTTGTTTTCTTTTAATTCAGTTAAAGTTTTATTCGTTTTATTATAAGTGTTTTCTAAATCTTTTATATAGTCGCTATTCGGGTAGTTATCCTTAAACTGTGCATAAGCATCCAAAGTTGCTTTTAACCTAGGAGTAACCTTAGTACTAATACTATTGACAGCTAGTAAATAGGTGGATTTTACAATTAAAAAATGAACTTCTTCCCTATTACTATAAGACGGAAAATCAATCAACACATTTTCCAAAGCAATAATTGCCGATTTATAATTTTCAGTTGTAAAGTATTGCTTTGCATTTTCAAATGCTTTTTCAGATAATATTGCTCTTAACTCATCTAGCAATGTATTGCATTTTTCTACTCTATCACTACTAGGAAATTTATTTACAAAAGCTTGTAGTTCCTTTATTGCTTTGTAATTATTAGTTGCATCAAGAGAATAGTTAGGCGCTTCCAAATAATAGCAATAAGCAGCCATATAAGCACACTCTTCAGTATGCTTACTATTCGGATAGTTTTTTGTGAAGTTCTTAAATAAATAAGCCGCCATTAAATTATCACTAGCCGAATAATGACAATACGCAAAATAATAACTTACCTCTTGCATTTTTGCAGTTCCTCTTAGTACAGTAGATAATTCATTGAACAAAGGCATTGCTCTATTAAAATCCTCCGCTTCATAATAGGCAACCGCTTTTGTATACTTATAGTTATAATCATCACTCTTTAGTACTTTCTGATATTCTCCACAAGAATTGAGCACTAAGGCAAGTAATAGTATATTTGTTATTTTTCTCATCATAATTTTTAATGGGTGGCAAAGATAAATGCAATAATTGGATATTCCTAAATTATTTTCATATCTAGTAAACTACAATAATTTGAATTTATTGCTTAAGGATTGAAGTGATTTTTGGGCTTAATGGTTTTGTAGTGGAGTAAAAGTAGTTTACAAACTCCCCATCCCCATCAACAATATATTTTTGAAAGTTCCATTTTACTGAAGAACTGGACTTTCCGTTTATCTTTTTATCCGTTAACCAATTATAAAGCGGATGTTTTCCTTCTCCTTTCACCTCAATTTTCTCTGTCAATAAAAAACTAACGCCAAAGTTTTTAGTACAAAACTGCTGAATCTCTTTTTCAGTTCCTTTCTCTTGTTCCCCAAACTGATTGCAAGGTAAACCAATCACAACTAAACCTTCTTTAAACTGCTGATGTAACTCTTCCAATCCTGCGTATTGTGGCGTAAACCCACACTCTGAAGCCACATTAACAAATAAGATATGTTTGCCCTTAAAGGTGTTTAAATCGATAGGATTACCGCTAATATCATTGATTGCTACATCATAAATTGATTCTTGTGCATTACTAGTAGTAAAGGTAAATATTGCCATAATTAATAGAATTAGATTTTTCATTAGTTTAACAATGTTTTTAATTGATTTTTAATTGTATCACTTGCTTCAACTAATGGCGGACGAACAACTGCCTTACAAATCCCTAATAATTCCAAACAGGCTTTTACTCCTGAAGGATTTCCCTCAGCATATAATGGTTCGTAAAAATCATATAATTCATAATGCAATTGATTGGCAATTTTCTTATTTCCTGACATTCCAAAAGAAACCATATTAGAATACTCCTTTGGGTGCGATTGCCCAATAACAGAAATTACGCCATCTGCTCCCATATAAATCATAGGTAAAGTAAGTCCATCATCTCCTGAAAGTACTACAAAATTACTAGGTTTATTTTTAATAATTTTCATTATTTGATCCATATCGCCTGAAGCCTCTTTTACTGCAACAATATTATCAAAATCATTTGCCAAACGCAAAGTAGTTTCAACCTCCATATTGCTTGCGGTACGCCCAGGAACATTGTACAATATAATCGGTAAAGGACAAACATCTGCAATCAGTTTATAATGCTGATAAATCCCCTCTTGCGTAGGTTTATTATAGGCAGGAGAAACAGAAAGCACTGCATCAACACCTGTGAAATCAGTATACTTAATTTCCTCAACTAAGGCCAAAGTATTGTTACCTCCAATCCCCAATACGATAGGTAGTTTTCCTGCATTTATTTTCTTACAAAATGCAATTACTTCTTGCTTTTCAACTTTTGACAAAACTGCACTTTCAGCAGTTGTACCCATCAATACTAAATAATCAATTCCTCCCTCAATTTGATGATTGATTAGCTTTTTAAGACCAATATAATCTACACTAAAATCTTCATTAAAAGGCGTAATAAGCGCCACTCCTGTTCCTTTAATTTTATCCATATTACTTATTTATTAAATTGATGTAATGCTTTATTTCATGCATGAGTTTATCCATACTTTTATCTTCTTTCAATGCAATCATTAAATCATAGATTTCATAGCCTTCTTCATGTTGCCCAATCTTAAAATGTGCAATAGAACTTGCTACTAAATATTTGACAGGAATACAGCTACTATCACATAGATTAATCAAAATATCATACTCCTTTTTTACAAAATTATCAATGATATAATTCTGTGGCTTGTAATACCAGTTTAGGTCCTTTTGATAAAAAAAGTCATATTGTAATTTAGGGGTATGATGAAAGGATAATTCCTTAGCATTCACAAAGCCCAATGCCTTAACATCCTTCTTCAAATTGAAAAAGTAGTCCACGAAAGGTTTTACTTGTTTTATTTGCTTTTCGGAAGTAGCATCATACAAAATCCCTATTGAATTTGCAGCATCCAAATTACATACCTCTTTTAAGCGCTTATTGGTTTTTAAATCTCTCTGAAAAACCCATTGCCCAATTTTTTGTTTTGTATTTTCTATAAATTGCATTAACTAATTTTTGCTAAAAATTCATCTTCATCTACTAGAGTTATCCCTAAATTCTCTGCTTTCTCTTTTTTGCTTGGCCCCATGCTATCTCCTGCTAAAACAAAAGTAGTACTTTTTGAAATAGAACCTACATTTTTCCCTCCGTGTTCTTCTATCATTTTTTTAAGCTCAGCCCTACTATATTTTTCAAACACTCCTGAAACAACAATTTTCATTCCTCTTAAGTGTTCTGATTTTCTGGTATCTTTAATTACAGATACAAATTGTAATCCTGATTTTTTAAGTGCAGTTACTAAATCAATATTTTTTTGTTTTGAAAAATACAACACAACACTTTCAGCAATCTTATCTCCTATTTCATCTACTGCAATTAAGGTTTCTATATCTGCAATGATTATAGCTTCAATCGTTTTAAAGTGTTTCGCCAATACTTTTGCTACTGTCTCTCCAACATATCTTATTCCAAGTCCGAATAATACCCTTTCAAAAGGAATATTTCTTGAAGCTTCTATTCCTAGTAAAAGGTTATCTGCTGATTTTTCCGCCATTCTCTCTAAGGGCAAAACATCTTCTTTTTCTAAAAGATATAAATCAGAAATTTCTGAAATCAATCCTTCCTGAATAAAGAGTTCAATTGTCTCTCCACCAAGCCCATCAATATTCATGGCTTTACGGCTAATAAAATGCTCAAACTTACCTTTTATCTGTGGAGGACAACTCTCCTTATTTGGACAATAATGCTTTACATCTCCATCTTTACGTACCAATTCAGTAGCACAAGAAGGGCAGTTAGTAATATAAGCGGTTGGGAGAGAAAATAAATCCCTATTTTTTAGCTCTACTCCTACTACTTTTGGAATAATCTCCCCTCCTTTTTCTACAAATACGGTATCGCCTTCACGAATATCCAATTTTGCAATTTGATCAGCATTATGTAGTGATGCGCGCTTTACAGTTGTACCTGCTAATTGCACAGGTGCTAAGTTTGCAACAGGAGTAATTGCTCCTGTACGCCCTACTTGATAAGTGATTTCATTTAAGATAGTTGAAACTTGTTCGGTATTAAATTTATAAGAAATTGCCCACCTTGGTGACTTGGCTGTAAAACCCATTTCCTCTTGAATGTTAATGTTATTTACTTTGATAACAATCCCGTCAATTTCATAAGGCAAATCATGTCTTTTTGTATCCCATTTATCAATGAATTTCAACACATCATCAATAGTAGTGTTTTGCTCAATTTCTGTTGGAATTTTAAAGCCCCACTCTTTTGCCCTCTGTAAGTTTTCATAATGATTATTACTTGGCAAGGTATCACCAATCAAATAATACAAATAACAATCTAAAGGGCGTTTAGCGACTTCTTTTGTATCCAGTAACTTTAAGCTTCCTGAAGCAGTATTTCTAGGATTGGCATAAGGCTCTAAACCTTGCTCAACTCTTTCTTTATTCATTTTAACTAAACCTGCAATAGGTAAAAATATCTCTCCTCTTATTTCAAAATTTTCTGGGAAATTTCCTTTTAGCTTCAAAGGAATACTTTTTATTGTTTTTACATTTGCTGTAACATCATCTCCTTGAGTACCATCACCTCTAGTTAAGGCTTGTATTAATACTCCGTTTTCATACGTTAAACTAATAGAAACACCATCATATTTAAGCTCACATACATACTCAAAATCATCATCCGTTAATTTATTAAGCCTTGTGTCAAAATCATGCAAATCTTCAGCAGAATAAGTATTCCCAAGGGAAAGCATTTTGTATTTATGCTGCACGGTTTTAAAACCATCTAAAACATCACCTCCTACCCTTTGTGTTGGCGAATTAGCATCAAATAAACTAGGGTTATTATTTTCTAACTGTTGTAATTCAGCTAATAATTTATCAAACTCAAAATCAGAAACAACAGGAGTATCTTTCACATAATACGCATGATTATGCTCAGCCAACTCTTTTCTAAGAAAATCTATTTTTTCCTTATCGTTCATCTATTTTTTAAAGGGAAAATGAGAATCGTGCAGGATTATTTTAAGGTAATCACCCTCTTTTTTATAGGAAAATGAGAACTCAACTTTAAGTTCTCCATCCTTATTTTTAAAATAGTAATTTCCCATTGCAAAAGCAATAGCTCCCTCCAGTTTTATGGCTGAGTTTTCCCACCTTACAGCAGTCCATCCCTTTAAAGCAAAGCCTTTATCCTCTTTAAAATCAGGATTACCACCTACAAAATAGGAAAGTGCAGCAACTTTATTTAGCCTAAACTGAACATCAGTAGCTAATGTGGGTTTAAAGAGAACCTCTCCTGAATTATAAGCATAAATTTCATCAATAAAATTAGACGCTTCTAAAGTATAGTCTTTATTATTTTGATGTTTCTCTACAATTTTAAGTAATCCATCCGACCACTTTTTTTGCGCCTTTAAAACTTCTTGTTTTGTTATCATTTTATACTGATTTTTCTTTCTCAAAAATAACTATTTCTTTATAGCTTTTAGCATTCTATCCTTATCGTTTATGTCTTTTTTCAACTTAATATCAACAAATCCCATTTCACTTAACATTGCAACTGTTTCCTTTCCGAACCGCTCATTAATTTCAAAGAATAATTTTCCTCCCTCAGTCAAGGATTCCATTGCTAAAAGTGCAATCTTTTTATAAAACACTAAAGGATTATTATCTGACACAAAAAGTGCTAAATGAGGTTCAAAATCCAACACATTAACAAGCATAAATTTCTTTTCCAATTCCAAAACATAAGGAGGATTACTTACAATCAAATCCACTTTTGGTAAAGTAGTAGTTTTTAAAATATCTTGCTGTAAAAAGTTGATTTCAACTCCATTTATTTTTGCATTTTCTCTAGCGATAAGCAAAGCATCTGCTGATATGTCAATAGCAGAAATTATAGCATTTGTATTTTTTGCAAGAGCAATCGGAATACAACCCGTTCCTGCACCAATATCCAATGCAGAAGTAAATTTTTCTTTCAATATCCAATCCACTAACTCTTCCGTTTCTGGTCTTGGAATTAAAGTATGTTCATCTACTTTAAATCTTAGTCCGTAAAACTCAGTTTCTCCTAAGATGTATTGGAGTGGTTTTTTGGTTTTCAAATCCGAAACAATCTGCTTTATTTTATCTGAAACTTCAGTAGTAATGTCATTATTCGAATGAACAATACAATCCGAACGATTATAACCCAAACAATGCTCAATACTAATGTAGGCCCAAGAGATAATTTCACGAGCATCAGCAATGCCACTTAGTTGCTGTTTAAAATAGGGTATAATATTGCTGACTTTTTCCACAGGACAAATGTAATAATTTGGCTATTTTTGAGCCATGCAAAATGGGGAGATTTTTATGAAAAGATGTATTGAGTTGGCCAGCAAAGCAATGGGCTCTGTATCTCCAAACCCTATGGTGGGCTCAGTTATTGTTTATCAAGGGAAAATAATTGGAGAAGGCTATCATGAAAATTATGGAAAAGCACATGCTGAAGTAAATGCAATTGCTAGTGTAAAAGATAAAAGTTTATTATCTAAATCTACCCTTTATGTTAACCTGGAACCTTGTTCTCATTTCGGAAAAACACCCCCTTGTTCCAACCTAATAATTGAACATAAAATACCCAAAGTAGTTATTGGCTGTATAGATACTTTTTCTGAAGTTTCAGGAAAAGGAATAGAGAAAATGGAAAATGAAGGAATTGAAGTTATTGTTGGTAGTATTCTAGAAAAAGAAAGCAGAGAACTAAACAAACGCTTCTTTACTTTTCAGGAAAAGAAAATACCTTATATCATATTGAAATGGGCAGAAAGTAAAGATGGATTTATTGCACCCAACAACCAGAACGAACCTTTTTGGATGTCTTCTAGTGAATCAAAGGAATTAGTACACCAATGGAGAGCAGAAGAAGATGCCATTTTAGTAGGGAGAATTACAGCTGAAAAAGACAACCCTTCTCTTACCGTTAGAGAAGTTAAAGGAAACAACCCTACACGCATAGTAATTGATAGGGATTTGAAACTTTCTAAAGAGTTAAGTCTATTTAATTCTGAAGTAAAAACCCTTATTTTTAACAGTATAAAGTCAGAAAAAATAGAGACAAATAATTTCATTAAAATTAACTTTAACAATTTGACTAAAAGTATTTTACATGAATTACATAAACAAAATATTCAGTCATTAATAATTGAAGGGGGAAGTAAAACATTACAATCCTTTATTGATGTAAATATGTGGGATGAAGCAAGAATATTTACTACTAATAAAGAGTTAACAGATGGCGTAAAAGCACCAACTATTAAAGGGGTAATTGTTACCGAATCAGACATTGGAGGAGATGAATTAGAGATTATTACAAATGAGTAACATCATCTATACCATACTCCTTTTCAATGTTTTAATTATTGTATTTAAAATGTTCGAAAAATACAATGTAGATAATTTGCAGGCTTTAATTATCAATTATATTACTGCAGGAGTTTGCTCTTATCTCTTTTTAGAACAAGAGATATCACTAGATATAGTTTTAAATTCTGATTGGATATATCACGCAATAATTATTGGAACACTTTTCATTATTGTCTTTAATTTTTACGCATACGGAATACAAAAAGTAGGAATATCCATCTCTACTGTGACCAACAAAATGTCCTTAATCATTCCTGTTTGTGCAGCACTTTTTTTATATCCTGAAACAGAATCCTTCACTTATCTGAAAGGAATTGCATTTTTCTTGGCTTTGCTGGGGATTTACCTCTCTTCCACCAATGGAGGGAAACTTAGTTTTGATAAAAAATATTTATGGTTAATCCTATTGGTTTTTATAGGACAAGGACTTTCCGATTCTATTTTTAATGACTTTGCCCAAAAGTTCCCTAATGAAGGAGGGTATTTGTTTTTTATGGTCCTTTTTTTTATGGCAACTGTTAGTGGAATATTAATCCTAACAGGGAAGTCATTTAACAAGAAGAATTCATTGCAGTTAAAAAGTGTATTTTGGGGAATAGTATTTGGAGTTCCAAACTTTTTCTCTCTAGTTTTCTTTTTAAAAGCACTTGGTAATATGGAAAGTTCTATTGTTTTTCCATTGGTAAGCATGGGAGTTGTAGTTAGTTCATCCCTAATAGGTTTGTTTCTTTTCAAGGAAAAACTCAGCAAAAGTAATTGGATTGGAATTTTACTTTCTCTGTGCGCTATTTATATCTTTTCCTTTTGATATTTGAAGATAAATATAAAGAGGTAAAAAGCCACACCACTGGAATTTACAAAGAGAAGGGAAGTAAATTTATCGCTTTCTCCTATCCTGTTTATTCTGAACAAGATGTAAAAGATAAACTTGAAGAAGTAAGAAAGCTAGAACATTCTGCTCGTCATTATTGCTATGCCTATATTCTTAATCCTGACAAATCAGCACAAAGAGCCAATGATGATGGGGAACCATCCTCTACTGCAGGAAAACCCATTTTAGGACAAATACTATCCAACAATTTAACCAATATACTCATAGTAGTAGTTCGTTATTTTGGAGGAGTAAAACTAGGAGTTCCAGGATTAATACGATCGTACAAAACTGCAGCTGCTGAAGCGATACTAGAAGCAACTATTATTACAAAAACTATAAAAGAACAGTATGAAGTAATTTTCAAATACCCACAAATGAATGATGTAATGCGACTCATAAAAGAATATGATTTAGAAGTTGTAAATACTGACTTCCAAATAGATTGTAAACTTATATTTGCAGTCCCAAAAAGCAAGGCAAATAATGTGGTGGACACTTTTAAGAAAAACCATGAATTAAGAATAGCTAATATTAAAACGATATAATGAAATTACTAAAAAAAATGTGTGAAATTCACGCTCCTGCAGGAGAAGAATCAGCAATAAAAGAATTTTTATTAAACTATATAAATAATAATAAAAGCGCCTGGAAAGTACAACCTACCCTACATCATGGACACGGATTTCAGGATAATTTAATTTTAGTTTTTGGAAAACCAAGAACAGCCATTTTCGCTCATTTGGACTCTATTGGTTTTACGGTAAAATATGACAATGAAATTGTGAAAATTGGAGGACCAGTAACTACTAAAGGAATTGTATTGGTTGGAGAAGATAGCAAAGGAAAAGTAGAAGGAAAAATCATCAAGAGAAAAGAGGTAATGTTTATTGATTTTAATAGAGAAATTGATAGAGGAACATCACTTACTTTTAAGGTAGATTTTAGAGATACAGATGATTATGTACAGAGTTGCTATATGGATAACCGATTAGGAGTTTGGAACTCCTTAGAGGTAGCAAAAACACTAGAAAATGGAATAATAGTATTCTCATCCTGGGAAGAACACGGAGGTGGAACAGCAGGATATTTAGGGAAATTTATTCAGGAGGAATATGGAGTTATGCAAGCCCTGATTTCTGACATCACTTGGGTTACCAAAGGTGTACAGCACGGAAAAGGTTGTGCGATTTCATTAAGAGATAGCGGAATACCCAGAAAATCGTACATAAATAAAGTAGTAGCTATTGCTAAGGAATCAGGAATTCCTTTTCAGTTAGAGGTAGAAGATGCAGGAGGCAGTGATGGGAACGAATTACAAAAAAGTAATTATCCTTGGGATTGGTGTTTTGTTGGTGCACCTGAGGATCATGTACACTCGCCAAATGAAAAGGTGCATAAAGCAGATATTAAAGCAATGGTAGCTTTATACTCTGAATTAATGAAAGAACTTTAAAATTCCCTTTCTATTACTTTTTGCGCCTTCTTCCTTCATTCTAGTAAATAAAAAGTAGATATTCCAAATTAAGATTAGCGCAAAATAGACAACCTCAAAAACACCATAAGAAGGAAAAGGTAATAATAGTAAGGTTGAAAATAACATTGCTACCCCTATAAAAAGTGAGAACATCCCTCTCCTTATATATTTCAGAGAGCGAAACAGACCAAAGCAAAACACAAACATATTATAACTAAAGAAAAATAGCACTGCCGATATTTGATGATAAAATTCATTGTCCATTGATATACTAGCAGTAAGCACTAAGGATACACTTGCTGAAATTAACATCAATTTTAAAGGGTATCGTAACCTTCTTTTTTTAAAATAAAATCGGAGGGAAGTGTAAGCATTCCAGAAGATACCAATAGCCAAAAACACTAATGTTGTATTCCAAAGTAGAAAAGTTGGCTCTAGCACTCCAAAATGAGATAGTGGTTTGTTAATGGGATTAAAATCAGGTATTTTATACCAACAAAACAGAGGAGTAAAAATACCAAGTAAAATAGAGAATATAATATATATTCTTCTTATAAACTTTACTTGTAAGTACTTCATTTAGTAGAAGTTAATGTCATTTACAGCTCCATCAACTACAATGGTATCCATATACGAACTTGTATCTAAATTGTATTTATAAACTGTATTTTTACTACCTTCAGCATCATTAACATATAGTATGTTTCTGTTATAATAGTAATTAGTTGAGTCAGCTGGATTGTAAACTGAATACCTTTCATCTTGGAAGCATAAAACATCAGAAACTACACCTAAAACAGGAGCAACTCCTGTTCCAGAGTTTGACATGCTATACACCCCACCTTCAGCAGTGAAATAACACCCTAATGAATCTTTATCTAAAATTAAATTATTTGCATTATAAATCCCTATTAGAGTTTGACTTGAAGTAACACTCATATCCCAAGGATCTATCGACACCAAAGTAGCTTCAGTTTTAACTACCACACCATTAGTATCGTAAATCCCTTTACAAAGCACCTTTAATCCATTAGCAATAACTGCAGAATTAGGATTATCACCAATATACAGGCTACCCATCATATTTGCAAAAGGAACTAACTCATCTCTATAATCAATGGCTACAATAGTTGAATCTTTTAAAGAATCAGCAACTGCCCCACCATTCATAATAAATGAACGATACCATTCTGTTACAATAAAAACAGGTTTAGTGCTGTCTCCTGTTTCAACATCAGATGTAATTTCCATGCGATCCATATCAACAACTTTAACTTTAGCATCATCTTTATCAACTGCAAAAATTCGCCCCATAGTAACAAAATCAAAATCAATAACATTCAAAAAACCACTTGCTTCACCTTTGCTTTCAAAAGTTTCAACATTGGCAGAGTAAAGCACATTTTTAGTTGCAATATAAGCTTTTGTACCTTTAAATTTTATCCTATTTACATTATTAAGTACAATGCCATTTACCTCTTTAAAAATTTTATCCTTAGTTACCCCATCTTTATAGAAACTAACACCATTGTCAGTAGAAATATAGAGGCCTTCTCCATAATCTTTTGCGAATGAAGGTGCAGGCTCAGTATCTTCCTTACAAGAAGAAACAAAAACTAAAGCTATAAGTAAGTAGTTGACTAATTTCATGTGATAAATTTTTAGCAAATATAAAAAAAGGGAGGCAATTGCCTCCCTTAACTTCTCTTAATCTTATTTACTCAATAATTAGTTGAAGCAATACCCTCCTGGAATAACCCCAACTTGCACAGAGTCAACAACAGTACCATTATCCGAGTATTTGAACGACCAACCACTTTGCGTAAAATCAACAGCATCAGTTCCATACACATAACCATTAGCACACCCTAACCCATAAAAACTCTTGTTTATCAGAGCAGTAGTTGGTAATATTGTAGCAGCAATATCAAAAGCATAAACAGCTTTACCCCATGAACCATCACTGTAATATAAAGTTGTACCTTCATCATTAATTACTAAATCCTCAGGATGATTACCTACAGTAAAAGTATAAGTAGCTTCAATAGTATTCCCAACAATTTTAACAAGATTACCAGCAGTTTCTGATACAACATTCCAAGCAGTATCATACTCAGTATATCCACCTGTAAGCACCCAAACAGCACCATTTGCATCCACTACAGCAGAATTTGGCTTATCGCCAACTGTTAAAGTAGTTTCAACAGCATCAGTAGTAGTATTTATGATAGTAATTGTACTATCAAGACTAAAGCCACCAACATTACACACATAAGCAAAACCATTACTTACAGCAATTCCTTCAG
>Ga0206679_10002004_pt1 | contig 16526 bp, 13 predicted proteins | sample M110012015metaG_FD_155464 | JGI IMG/M metagenome (GOLD analysis project Ga0206679, IMG submission 155464) | Ammonia-oxidizing marine archaeal communities from Monterey Bay, California, United States - M1 100m 12015 | ecosystem: Environmental > Aquatic > Marine > Intertidal zone | place: USA... | reverse complement strand
CATAGTCCATGGGCTCGTCCATAACCATTCCAAAGCAAGGGGTTTGAAGAACCATGCGCTTGATGAATTAGCCAATTATTGTTGATATAATGCCTTTGAAAGTAAAGGTAGCGAGGTATCTAAGCGGTAATCAATAGAAGAATGGCTACCTTCAAACTCTTGCCATTGGTGCGGTATTTTGAGTTCAGTTAAGCGTTCAACTAAACTTCTGGAGCCATATTGAATATGATATTGGTCGCGATTTCCACAATCGATATACAACGTAGTTAGACTCTGTAAATTTTCTTTAGCAGTTTCAACAATTGTTAATGGGTCAAAATCCATCCAATTCTGCCACGATTTTTCATCCAGTTGGCATGTATCAAAAGAAACTGGAAGAGTAATACCTAGAGGGTTATTCGAAGTTGCTGGTTTAGCATCGTATGAAGCTGCTAAGGCACACATCATCAGGGAGTGGAAATCTGCACCTGATAGAGATGTGGATTGAATTACATTTTCGACATATTTTGCAGCACTCCCATGTGCTGCAATATGGGTGATAGTTTCAGCGAAAGTAGGCTTGTACATCAATTCAAATCCAACATCTCCTGAATGACTCGCGACTGCAGTCCAAACGTTATTTTGTTTCATGGCATTATACAATGCGCCATAACCTCCTGATGACTTGCCAACCAATGCAAAACGACCATTGGTCAAATAGCGATTAGCGATTTCAGGTTTCAAACATTGTGAGAGCCAACTCGACCAATTCCCCATCACAGGAGAATCAACAAATTGGTTGCCGCCAAGGCTGGTAAAGGTGTCAGGAAATACAAGAATAGTTGCTTTCATTTTACCTTCTGAGATTAGTCTTTCATGACGCTGTGGCAATGTTTCAGCGAAAGCCTTCCACCCTGCTCGTTGTGGTCCAGAAGATGTAAACGGTGCCAAATAGATGATGACAGCCACCGCCTCACCGTTCTGTATTGCCGCATCCGCTTGCTGAGGAATGTGGACTAACACTTCTCTGCAAGTAGGGTCTCCCAAGCGATTTTGTAGCAATTCAGAATCGACTGAAAACCTCTCCATTCGCCCGCTGAGAGGTGTGAAATTATGTTCCGGCATACAACCTCCGTCGACGAACTTACACATGGGCTAATCGGTTGACAAATCATACCAAAAAAGTCTCATCGGAATTCGGGCAGTGGTAGTTTATTTCCACTGTCAATACAGACCTGTTGCTCGTTTTATTATTGCAGTGGAAACCAAGGGGTGCTGATTTTCAATGTGAATCATCATAAACTGTTGACTTTACATGTGAGAAGTCGGGTAGTTTAACCTATCACAATTGGTGTCCAAAATGTTACAAGAATTTGATTTACCAGCACGTTGGACTTCGCTCATTCAAGACTACTTCTCGGAGGCGGTTCACAACTTAGCACAGATGTGGCCAGATGATCAATCTTTAGACATTTCATATCGTACAATTGAGGGATTTGATACAGAGTTTGCTCATGATATTGTACAAAATCCTGACTTGCATTTCCATGCAGCAAACCAAGCCCTGCGCCAATTTCTAATCGATGCAGGTAGCCCTACAATGTTTCCTTTTGTGCGAATAATCCATCTTCCAAGCGACCAAGTGCGCACAGTCTCACAATTACGGGCTGATGATATTGGGCAGATGTTAGCACTTGATTCGGTAGTGACAAAAATATCTGGAGTTAGACCACGAATATATTCTGCACAATTTGAGTGCATGGCCTGTAATCATACAATGATTATCAACCAGCCAAATGAGCAGGAATTGATAGAGCCTGTTGAGTGTGAACAAATTACTGGTGGTTGCGGTAGAGCCAAGCGGCAAACTAGGTTTGCACTAAATCACAAAGAATCAATATTAATCAATTCTCAATTCATAGAATTACAAGAATTACCTGAACAGATGAAAGGTGGAATTCAACCTGAGAGAATACTTTGCATCGGTGAACATGACCTAGCAGGAAAGTTGAATCCAGGTGATAGAGTAAAAGCAAATGGTGTTCTTTTTATTCGCTCACAACGCAAGGGTGGAAAAGATACTCCAGTGTTTGATATATTTTTGAGAATCCAGTCATTGGAGAGACAAAATGTCCCTCTAGAAGAGATTTCAATTACCGAAGATGAAGAATTAGAAATTAAGGAATTAGCCCGTCGGCCAGATATTTATGATTTATTCACGGCTAGTATTGCTCCGTCTATTTTTGGAATGACTCGCGTCAAGGAATCTTTGATGCTACAATTGTTCGGGGGAGTAGCGAGATTGAACGAGGATGGAACAAGAAATCGTGGCGATCTCCATATTTTGCTAATGGGTGATCCCGGTGTTGCTAAATCACAATTGCTCAGTTATATGGCGAAACTTTCTCCAAGAGGTCGTTTCACTTCGGGACAATCTGCTTCTGCCGCTGGTTTGACGGCCGCAGCAGTTCAAGATGCAACTGCTGATGGCAGATGGACATTAGAGGCGGGTGCTTTGGTTCTAGCTGACTTAGGACTTGCAGCAATCGACGAATTCGACAAGATGAACGAGAGTGACAGGTCTAGTATGCACGAAGCGATGGAGCAGCAGAGAATTTCAATTTCCAAAGCAGGCATCAATGCAAGCCTGCGTACTAGATGTGCGGTATTGGCAGCAGCGAATCCAAAGAAAGGAAGATTTGAACCTATTTCAGAGGCGCCCTTTACAGCCCAAATCAATTTAGCACCTCCTTTGGTTTCTCGTTTTGATGTCATTTGGTTATTGACCGATAATCCAGAAGAAAATCTAGATGCAAAGATTGCAAATCACATCATCAAAAACCGGTTACAGGGTGTCAGCGAATTATTGGTCAATGAAGGCAGTGCGCCCGACCCTTCAAAGTCATCCGTTGAAGTGAAGAAAACTTCAGATGATTTGGAAATATTACCAAGAGAACTGATTCGTAAATATATCGCTCATGCTAAGCGAACCATCCATCCGAATCTAACAGACGAAGCAAGAGATTTGATAGTCAAGTTTTATGTTTCTACTAGAAAACAAGATGGTGAAGCAAGCGATAGTGTGGCCATTACTGCGCGTTCTCTTGAAGCGGTCGCAAGACTTGCAGAAGCCAGTGCGAGAATACGTCTTTCACAAGAAGCGACACTTGACGATGCGACAAGAGCGATTCGCTTAACCAAAACATGGCGCCACGAGTTGATGGGAGAGAACTTTGATGAAACCTCACTTCAAACCGGTAAGAAAGGGTCTGTTCGTAACAAGGAAAAGGCGATTCGAGATATCGTTTCTAAACTACAAAACGAAGGCGGAGGAGTAGCCGATTTCTTAGAAGTTCTTAATGAAGCAGAGGGTATGGGAATCAACCGGCAAAAAGCAGAAGATATTATTGAAAAATTGTGTCTTAACGGCACACTGATGCGCCCAACTGGCTATGAAACTCTAGCAATCGTTTGAACAAAATCAGGTAATATCAATCGCTTGACTGATGAAGGGTGAGTGCATGGGCTTTGTTATGCGGGAGACTTTCACTGACCAACCAGTGGGCGAAATCGCAGATGCAGATGCATTGGACCCAGAGATTTTGGGATTTATGTGTGGCATAGAAGTTCATCAACAATTGGCCACTGGGAAACTTCATTCTCGTCAAAATGGAGAATTATTTGATGTCACTATCGACACAGTTCCACAAGATTGGCCACGGTATAATCGCAGACTTCGGGCTGGTAGAGGAGAAGGCGGAAAAATAGACATTGCAGCACGATTTGAAGCGCGGCGAAATCGTTCATTTACCTATGTCCAATCTCCGAATGCAGGATTAATTGAATTGGATGAACAACCTCCACTGCCGCATGACCAAAATGCAATTGATATTTCTTTGACCGTTTCAGCATTACTTCAAGCAAAACCAGTTTCTCTAATTCAAACCATGCGTAAAACTGTGGTTGATGGTTCTAATACCAGCGGATTCCAGAGAACTTCATTAATTTCAACCGATGGAATTCTTGCCACAGAAGATGGCCCAGTTGGAATCGATTTACTTTGTCTTGAAGAAGACTCGGCAAGAAAATTAGATACTGTAATGGCCAAAAATGGAGAAAATGTGATTTATAATTTGGACCGTTTAGGTTTGCCTTTGATTGAAATTGCTACCGCTCCAGACATTAAATCGCCAGAACATGCAAAGCAAACATCAATCGCTTTGGGTAGGGTATTGCGACAAACAAGAAGAGTTCGCCGTGGATTGGGATCAATTCGTCAAGATCTCAATGTATCGCTGATGTGTGGCGACAGAGTGGAGATTAAAGGTTGTCAAGACCTATCTTGGATTCCAAGAATAATTAGTATTGAGATGGCAAGGCAATTGCATTTTTACCGCCTTGCCAATGAATTGAGAAGTTCAATGAACCTTCCACCATTAAATCCAGATAGAAGAACTACTGATATGGAAATAGAAGAACAAGTCTCAGCCGCAGTTGAACAATTATTACCATTAAATCTGCAGGATGTTACAAATTGTTTTGCTAAGTGCACTTCAAAAATGGTTGTTGATGGTTTGTCCAAAGGCAGCGTGATGTTAGCGCTACCACTTGCAAACTTGGCTGGCAAAATCGGAACAAAACAGATGGATAAAGGCGGGGCACAACTTCCTCGCCTTGGCCGAGAACTTGCAGGTGCAGCAAAGCAAGCAGGGGTCAAAGGAGTATTCCATTCAGATGAATTACCAGCATATGGCGTTGAGTCAGATGAAGTTGACAAGGTTCGCAGTGAGTTGAATTTACGACAATCCGACGCATTTATTTTGTGTTTGGCGCCTCACTGGCAAGCAGAATTAGCACTCGAAAGTGTTCTTCTTAGAGCCCGATTAGCGTGGCACCGTATTCCGCAAGAAGTTCGCAATGTCGTAGTTAAGAAAGGTGCGCCTGAAGATGGTACTACATCACCTATGAGGCCTTTACCTGGCGGCGCACGAATGTATCCTGAAACCGATATTCCTTCTTTCTCCATAGCGGCCGATGAATGGCAAGCGATTGTTGGTAATTTACCAATGAGTGATGATGAGAGAAAGAGCAGAATGCAACAATTTGAGATTTCACAAGACCAAGCTGGACAGATATTAGCAAGACAACTGGATGATATCTTTGTAGACAATATTGATGATTTACCTCATAAAGGATTAGCGACATTGATTTTGGAAAATGATACAACAAATCCAAACTTGCTGGCCAACGTGCTACGTGCAAAGGAATCCGGACATCTGTCACGAGAATCAATGAATGAAATTGTTGCAGCACTTTCAGGGTCCAACCCAACCCTCGAAGAGATTGCTGTATATGCAGAAAAGAATGGATACAAGCCAGCAGATGTAGCCGATTTGGCATCCATTGTTGATACGATAATCGCTGAAAGAATTGACTTTGTCAAAGAGAGAGGCATGGGCGCAATGGGTCCATTGATGGGAGTGGTAATGCAAGCTGCGGCTGGAGCAGATGGAAAACAAGTGAGTGCATTATTACGAGAAGCGATTCAAAAAGCGACAGAGTGATGGCCATGAATCGCCTACAAAAACTGCTCATTTTATGTGCGGTCTTTCTAATTCTTAATACAGGTTCAGTGAGCGCAATTTCAAATCCAAGCGAAGAAGATCAAATATACGGATTTGAAGCCCAATGGGCTAAACAATTCAATGGAGGTTATGTCACCACAGCGCCGCTAATCGATAATGCAACATTATTCGTTAGAACTAGTGGAATGTGGGTTGGGCAAGAAAGACCTCAAGTATTTGCATACGAATTAAACGGTAAGGAATTGTGGAATAATACTAACCAAAACGCAACACAACACGACATGTCGCCCTTGAAAATAATTGAAGCAGGACAAGGGCCCTGTGGAAATTGGTCCAAGCAACTAATCATCGCATGGTCCGATGGATTAATCGAATCGGTTGAGCCATTGACTGGAATAAGAAAGTGGCAATATCAAAGTGAAGTGAATGTATGGGGAATAACCGGGTCTTCGGGCCAAGATGAAGATAAATTAGTAGCAACTACGAGAACAGGCATAGTTAGTCTATGTCTTGCTGATGGTTCTTTAATTCAAAATGTGACGACTAATTTAGGTTGGAGAAATGGAATTACTATTACAGAAACAGGCTATCTCGCAGGAGATGAAAATGGAACTTTATGGCACTTGACGCGTGAAGGAAATCTGACCTCATATCCACTTGCCATAGGCAAGATAAGACATCCCCCTCTTATCACCGATGCAGGAATTGTAATTCATGCACAAGGAGATGGGCAGAGCACAATCGCTCTATTGGATGAAAATTATTCAATAATCAATAATTATACTTCGGGCTCTTCTCCTGCGATGCCAATAATGATTGACCAATATTTGGTGACTGGAGACTCATCTGAATTGCGTTCTTTTGATTGTTCCAATAATTGTAGTGCATTGTCATCACTTACTTTCACTACCAATGGTGAAATGGCAATGGGATTAGATGGGCAATTCATGGTTCCACTCAACACCGCACAGGGTGGCTGGAAAGGTTTTACATTGGTTGAAAATGGATTACTTGAACATGTTAGAGGATTTCAGCCAGGATTTTCAACATATACAACCGCAACACCCGCAGTATATTCTGAAGGAGATTCGGATTGGTTAGTCTTAGCAAATGACGCCAGTAGAATGGTTGTATATTGGCGGGGATTGAATGAGACACAAGTCATCGAAGATTTAGATGAAAATACCCCAGTCGACAACGAAGATAAAAACAATAATCAAATGCTTTTAGTAATTATTTTCAGTAGTTTCTGTGCTATACTATTCATGTCAGGGAAGCCCGAACAAGGCAAGAAATTTTCAATATTATTTATTTTGGTAGTAGCGATTATTGCAATACCAACTTTGTCAACACAGTGGTCAAACAAAGTTGATGATATTTCAGCAGATATTGGAATAGAAGGCTCAATAGATGGAGTTGAAGGTGAATGGAATCAAAGTTGGCCTGAACAATGGCAAGGTACTCAGATAATAATCATTGAAATAGATGGTCAAAAACAAATCATGGGCGGATATTCTGGCTACCAAAATGTCTTGCAATTAACTACACAAGCCGCATTAGATCTCAATGTCACAATCAGTTCACAACAATCGGAACTCGGCACTTATATTACCTCGTTTAATGGACATCAAGGTCAAGGATGGGAATTTTTTGTAGATGGTTCAAGAGGGATATTATCGGCAGAAAATGTGCAAATTGAAGAAGAAGTGGTAATCCATTGGATACCGGCATGAAGACACAATTTCAGTTAATTTCCGCGCAAGCCTCAAGGAGGCAGCACGTTTGGCTTGTTTATGTTTCAAGCGTTTGGCACACATGGCCCAGTTGTTTCACCAACAACCAGCCTAATATTAGACATGATATTACTAATTTCGGCTTTTTGGCTATTGGCTACTCCATCTAAGAAGAGTCTTGGAGATTCACTATTATTGCTAACATTGGTACTCGCTGTTTCAGCAACTAGAGTGCTAATGCAACCATTGCCTAATATTCAACCAGTCACCGTTGCTGCACTAATTGTCGGAGCACAATTAGGAGCGCGCCGTGGTGCTGCTTTCGCGATATTGGTAGCAATGATATCCAATGCTTTTATCGGCGACGGCTGGTGGACAATATTCCAAGCGATTGGTTGGGCAAGCGTTGCGGTAATCGGTTCAAAATTTGCAATTATTGCAAACGGAGAATTACAGCGCAGCCGACTATTTATTGCAGCAATTGCTTCTGCCTTTGTCTTTGATTTAATCGTATCATTCTCTATCATTGATAGTTCATTTAGCATCGCTACTTTCCTAACATATCTCGCCCATGGCATTCCCTATGATTTACTACACGCACTGGGTAACCTAACCTTCGCAGTTTGGTTTGGATCTTGGTTTGCAGATGTAGTAGCAGAGGAAATAGTCGTTGAAGAAGTTGAATTAACATCAGAGGAATCAAGTATTCATCACGCGTGAATTAGTAAAGGTTGGAAGGGTATGTCAAAAAGCGATGATTCACCTTCGATGGCTTTGATTGTTCGAAAAGACCTCGGATTATCAGCAGGCAAAATGGCAGTCCAATGTTCTCATGCTGCGGTTTCGTGCACCATGGCTTCACGAAAAACCAATTCAAGATTAATGGAAAGATGGCTTAATGGCGGGGCTAGAAAAATATGTCTCAAAGTTGATGATTTACAAAGTTTGCAACGGCTGGCTGGACAAGCACAAGCAGCCGGTTTGGTAACGCATCTTGTAAAAGACGCAGGTCACACAGAAGTTGAACCTGGAACGATAACAGTTCTAGGTATTGGGCCAGCCCCTAGAAGATCAATTGATGCAATTACTTCACAGTTGAAGCCTTATTGAGGGTTAGGCTCTGCCTTGACTTGAGGGGATGAAGTGGGAATACGCTCAATTATTCACAAGATGACCGCTCCATCGCAATACGGAGAGTCGCCTTCAGGGCCTGTAAAATTGGTTCTTATTGTCAATAATGGATTGAAAATGGGTAAAGGAAAAATTGCTGCACAAGCAGGCCACGCCTCCGTTCAAGCTACTTTGAAGGCAGGAGAAAAGTCACCTTTGATACTTCAATCATGGTTATCTTCAGGGCAAAAGAAAATATGCCTAAAAGGTGATGATGCAGACCACTTACTCGTTTTGGAAAAGCAAGCAAAAGAGGCAGGATTGCTAACCTCAAAAATACATGATGCAGGTCATACCCAAATCCCATCAGGTTCTCTGACAGTATTAGCAATAGGTCCTTGCCAAGATGAGTTGGTTGAGAAAATTACTGAAAATCTCAAACTACTTTAACATCAGAACACCAATGGGCTGGACAATATTTCAATTTCACCATTATTGATGCAGAGAAGCCTATTTTTAGGAATTACTTCCCAATTCTCATCGGTTAACTGCTTGGTTGAAATTAGAATTGCTCCACCATACGATTTTGAACGTCTAAGCATGTACATTGGTTTTCTACTATAATGGTTGAAAGCATACAACATATTTCCATCACTGATTAACAGATTTAAGTTAATAGTACCATGATGAGATTCAAAGACATTTTTGATCCCTTTTTTCAAGGCTTGATATTTTCCTCTAAAGGTTCCTGTGTTTTGATATTCACCGACCTTATCCATTATTTCATGAAAAATGGTTTCCGAATCAGTATCTCCTTCAGCATCCGGATGACCTCCAGCGCCAGTAACCCAGCCATTGTGCGCCATCATCCAATCTCTTCCATTGTAGTGGCGGGTGAAAGGATGACAATTACACTCATCCGCCTCACCGTGTGTGGCATAGCGGATGTGAGCGATTAGATTGTGACTGCGAGCTTCATCTATACTATCGTAGAATTTCTCATCCCAATCCGCCCTACATGGTGCTCGATGCACCACTGCCTTGTTTCCTTCAAACCACCCAACACCCCAACCATCAGGATTTGAACTAGCATATTGCGAGAAAATTGGTAAACTTCTCGTCGCTCTATCTTCATCGTTACAACTCATTGCGAATAAATCACACATGATAACAAATTATCACGAGTCTATTTCAATCCTTGCATGCAATTTTCAAAATGATTGGCGTCACCACCCGTTTGAAGTGTGTTGCCGAACAGGAGGGCACATGCGCGACCATCCGAGTGACCGAGTCGACATACGTTCAGACACAGTAACTCAACCAACAGCAGAGATGCGGGCGGTAATGGAGAGTGCAAGTGTTGGTGATGATGTATTAGGTGACGATTTAACGGTCATTGAATTACAAAATAGAGTTGCTAAATTATTCGGTAAAGAAGCTGCATTATTTGTCGCATCAGGAACAATGTCCAACGCAATTGCCATCAAAGCACATACCGTGCCGGGCGACGAAATCGTCTGCGATAAAACGGCTCATATTTACAAATATGAAGGCGGAGGATATGCTGCATTATGCGGAGTTAGCATCGCTTTAGTCGAGGGCAAAAACGGCATTATGAATCCAGATGATGTAGTATTGGCAATAAGAAAATCAGAAGGGAGTCAAGGTCATTATCCGAATGGCTCATTAGTTTGTGTGGAGAATACCTCTAACTTAGGTGGGGGCACTTGTTATCCGCAACAAACACTCGATGATATTGCTGCTATTGCTCATAATAATGGTTGTAAAGCACACATTGATGGGGCTAGAATTTTCAATGCGATTGTCAAAACAGGTGTTGATGCAAAACGCATGACTAGAGATTATGATTCCGTTTCAATTTGTTTTTCAAAAGGCATGGGGGCACCAGTCGGTTCTGTATTAGTGGGTAGTTCAGAGTTCATTGCTAGCGCTCATCGTTGGAGAAAAATGTTCGGTGGCGGTTGGAGGCAAGCTGGAATATTGGCACAAGCCTGTTTATTCGCCCTTGACAACAATATTCAGCGAATGGAAGAAGACCATGCAAGGGCAATACGTATTGCAATGGCCGTTAACTCAATGGATAATTTCTCAGTGGATTTGGACACAGTTCAAACCAATATGGTTTATGTAAAATGTAATAATCCTGCTTCAGAGGTAATGGAAGACTTACAAAAACATGGAATTGATTTATTTGATATCAGCGCAAATAAAGTAAGAATAGTGTGCCATTTACATATTAACGATGTTGATGAAGCGAGAATTATTGATGCCTTTGCTAAAATAAATAAGAATTAATCCAATAATAATTGGTAATGTTTGGCTAATTACTTCAAATACCGTAGCCGAATTAATTTTGTATGGATTCTGACGTTGAGCGAAATTGTAACGCTTGTGATAATAAAATTGACTCCGGACATCTTTGTGCGTTATGCCAATCTCTCGTTGGCAACTCAGTAGATGAAAATTGGAATGTAATTCTGTCAATGAGTGAACACGAAGAAGGAATTGAACTAATCGGTGGAAGGGAAAGAACTTCTCGTCAACGGTGGTTGGAACTCCCGATGTTTCATGGGCTCGACTAAGGGATCATGAAGACCCAATCCATTCACTTCCGTGTTCAATTGAACGCTTACAAGGAATTATTCATTTATTGAAAGAAGGCCATAGATTACAGCATGACGACAGGAGAATCTTACAAATCGGTTTCGCCTTAGAGGATGGAAAACGACTTTCCTTTTTAGAAGATACAGCGATACTTGATGGAAGAAAACTCCCAGCTTCAGTACCTGTAATTTATCTATTGACTCTAATATCAGATGAAAAGAAAAGGATGGGATGGAATATTTCTAAATTGGTTACAACGATGGGATCACTAGTATACGAAGCAATTAATGAAAGAGAACATGAGCATTATGGGCGCGTATATAATAATTGGAGAATGCAAAGAATAATGCAAAGAAGAGGGGCTAGACGAGACGCCCAAAGAAGAAACTCTTGTAAAAAAAGACCCCTGGTCGCAATGCTAAATTGGTTGCAAATTGAGGCTGAAGACCGCTTCCAAACCGGAGAAAACGGCAACCACCCTCTTGGTGCATGGGCAAGAGATGTACGTTTGAGAATACATATGTCAATGCCTAATTCTTTCAATCGTGAAGTTGTTGATGGATTTGCCAATCATCCTAAAGGATGCCTTGATTTGATAACAGCGCCTTGGGTTTCAAGATGGCTTAATCACAGACCCACAAACCGCCCACTATCTATGAAAGATTGGCCATTGAAACTTGCAAGGAACAAATGGCAATTTCGAATAAAAACCAAAGCCGGAAATTCTCGTCTAATAACGATACCAGTGGATCCAATAATCTGGGCTTATTTGATTTCTTCATCATTGTCTCCTGCGGAATCACAAGCAGGGCTTAACCTATTAGCAATCCAAAGCAATTGGGCTACTAGCCATGACGACGCAATCGTAATTTCGCCACCATTACGCCGGTCAATCGATTTCCTTAATCAGATTATTAATGCAAATCCGAACAATGTTTTCGTCGAAGGCAATCGCATATTAGTCATCGGACGCCTTGGCCATTTCTATGAAGTACGCGCTGGAAAAGGAGCCCATGGTGCCCCATTTATCATCGGAGCAATAAAAAATCTAGGCCCTTACGAAGGGCAACCCTTGTGTATTCATGATGGAGCATTTCATTCTGAAGTGCCATTAGGAGATACAATTGCATCAGTCATTCTTTCATTAATCGATGACGTAACATTATCCTCTAGAGTTGATAGTGTATTTACAGAAATAGCCAAAAACCCACCATTTGGATTTAGCAACAAAATTTCTCCAGAGGAAAAACCATTCATAAATGCAGCAGCGGTTGACCAATTCCGCCAAAACAACCCACATCGTCCACTGCGGTGGTTTGACCACGAAGATCTCGGCCCTGAAAAAATCCGTGGAGCAAGAGGCGGAATGGCCTTGTATAATCTGTTTGACAGAAATAATGACATTCGGTTTGATGATTATATGCATGACGGATGGCCGCAAAATCATAGAATTAGAAAACGAACTAGTGGGAATTGTAAACATCGCAATGCCACAATGAGAGAAATCAAACAAGGAAATCCCCCTCCAATAATGAAGTTCGTGCAGGAATGGAGACAGGATGTTTCCAAAATGCTTCCCAATGAAGTTGAGGAGCAATATCATATTGAATTTCAGCAATACGGTAGAAATTGGATGTTCTTACGAAATCAAGGAATGGCGGCGCATAATGAGGCCATCGGCGACCTTAGAAATGGAGAGAGACGTTGGTGCGAATTGATGCCACGGATCTGGCAAGCAATGCAATTACAACCAATTGGTTCCACGATTAGAGTTGGAGAACAAGTAATGCAAGAAATATCATTTGAACATTGTAACCTACGGGTGACGATGAGAAGTCGATTGGAGATTCGGTCTATTATTAGTCTCGCTGAAATGTTAGGCTATGTCGAGGATGGAGCATATAATGGCCAGACGGTATTAGTTCGTAGAGACCACCCGCGCCCAAACGCACGCCGTTCAATGACTCGGCTAATTGAAAGACTTCAACAAAGACTCGGTGCAAGAGGAGCACCACCTTGGTGGTGGCATTATCAAGATGCCCAAGAAGCTCCACAAGAGGTAACGGAATTTGCCTGGGAATTGGAAGAAGATCTACGCGATGATGCAATGATTGACATTCTCACTTGAATCTATTAGTAGACTTCGTTAGTGTAGCTACTGCAAATAGTGCAAGGGTTGCAATAAGTGATATTGCTGGCATGCCTTTCTCTTCTATTACTTGAGGTTCATTTTCATTTCCACCGTCTTCAACGATAGGGTTGACAATTTGGTAAATCAAATGGACTGATAGGTCATTTCCGTCAAATGCATCTGGTAGGGAGATTTGCGCAGTACCGCTAGTTGAATTTCCTAGTGACTGGATTTCACGCACTATGTGTGGATAATCCTCTAATCCATTAGTGCCTTCTTCAAAATGAGCAGAAGCCTCAACTATCCACAGATTTACAGAAATGACACTCTCGCCGAATTGAGAGTCATCAATGGAAAGATTCCATGAAACAGAACCGCTCCCCTGCCCGGTAGCAGCCCAGGTAAAACTGGAACTACCTTGTCCAAGTGATAGGTCAAGTTGTGCTAATGCAGTATAATCGTCTTGCAATGTTTCTCCATTAGAAACGCTTCCTACCTGTTTATGGCTTCCGTTAAAAATAACAGTAGGAGGCACCCTTTGGCCATATCGAGATTCCCACCGTTGGTCCAACACATCTGTACCAAAAGGATCCTGAGTTTCGCCTATAGAGCGATGGAAATTGTATTGTTTTATTGGAATTTCTGAGGCCACATCATCAAGCGCATGTTCAACATCGACACAATTAGTACACCAAGTAGCAGTATAATCTTCAACTATTGCCGGCAAATCTGTCAATAGGTTCGTCTGTACTGTACTGTTATTCGCATCAACCCACTGCCCACCAAAAACCGCTCCAACGGCTAATGATTCGGCTGGCGCAGCATCAGCATTGAAGGGGATAATTACTGAAAGCAGCATTAACGATACAAGGCAGGAAATGATACGCATCATCCAAAGCCATTCGGTGCTTCAATATCAATTGATGTGATAACGGATTATATCTCACTTCACAATCCAATAAAATCTTCAAAGGCACCATCGACAAATAATTTACCAGTAGCATCTTCATCACGGAATTGTTCTAGGCGTGAAGAAACTCCACTGCCGGTAAGGCGACAAGTAGTAGCAACACGATTCAACAAACCATCAGCAAGACCAAGGGATTGCAGTGTGGCATAATATGTACATGCAATGACCATACGAATGTTGGTATTTACAGTTAAAGGAGAATTCTTCATATCTCCAGGCTCGCCAAGAAGGTCCAATCTGTGGGCAGCATTTCTGTGAACCAGATCTAAGTCTGCATCACTTAGTGAAGAAGACAGAGCCTCCTCAAGGTGTGCGATTACTTGGTCAGCATCATCACAACGTAATTCACTTGGATGAATTCTGCGCGGAGCAGGTTCACCAAGCAGACCAATGCGACCTTTGTAATGCTTCATGATAATCATCTTGGCAGACAAAATCTGCTTGTCGGTTAGTCCATATCTCATCAGGTCAAAGCGACGGTCAATCTTGTTAGTAATCTGTAAATCTCCACCAAGTTCAGCTAGCGCAATTGCTATAATCTTGGAGCGCTCACTTTCTGAGCCACCCTTCAATTCAGCCTTTAGACGACAAATACTTTGCTTGGGCATTGCCAACCTCTTTTGGTCACAACTCTTCAAACCATCACGTATCTTTTCTTGTTCCTTAGTAAGTGGCAGACAAGACATACGAGCCAAAAACTCCAACCTATCAGCAGTATTGCGTCCATAAAAACCATCCAACTCTTTCATGACTAAACCAAAGAATGGGTGTCTATCGCGTACAGTGCCACGTTCTATTAGCCTGATTGTGTAAAAGGCTCTTCTCTGGCTGGCTGGCAATTTTCTGATATCTTTCTTTGACATTGCAGCGCTACCAAGAGCGTTGTTCTTGTCAGTCACACCAAATGTTCTGACTCCAGTAGTGGTTGCATTTTCACCAAATTGACGAGTATCATCGTTTGCGCTGAACTCTTGGTAGTCAATTGTCAGACCGCAATCCAAGCATTCTTTCTCTGCACGTTCATAATTTGTGGCAAACTCAGTTGAACCACATTCGTCACACTTCTCTTCAGTTTCTTCTTTTTTGTTATTCATGTTTATTTCACTCCTTTTCATGGTGCAATCTTAATTAGGGCTCGCACGATCCCTTTGTTGTCAGGCGCTTAGTGGCGGAGGGGCAAAAACCCCCTAAATAGCCCCTAAAAACCGGCAACATACCTACTATGACGACACTACTATTTTAAACTTTCGCATAAGATGTCGTATAATAGCAAAACAAGAATGTTTCTTATTCACATTTCTATTAATTCCTCCACCCTATATAAAGAAAGGAAACATGAATCATCAAGACCTTCCAAATTAGCCATTTTTGGCAGTTGTTCTATATTGAATCAGATCGAATTAGTAACGTCAATTTGTTTACAGAATGCAAAATGAAAATGCCACAAAGATTGGATGATTAGTAGATAATAGTGCAAGCCTTCAATAACAGTTGACATTAGTTCACACAGTCTAGGGTGCTAACAATGTCGGGACATGCAAAGGAAATGATAACCAAAGAGGCGATACCTCATGGTTTGGCAATTCCTACATGGCTTGAAGACGGATTACAAACCGAGTTGGGTAAAGATATTCTAGTCATACATCCAAATGATAATTCGCGTTCAAGTTTGTTGCTGAAATTATCATCTAGTGGAATTCCGGTAGACACTACTAGACATACCACCATTCAGCGGCTGGTGGCATCTTTGCACTTGGACCTTAGGCTACCAGGTATTATGGAAAACGACGCTGCACTTTTTACCATCGTTCACAAAGAATGCATAAAAGCTGCTGAAGAAAACAAATTTCCTTTAATGCATAGTGGGGAATATGGTGCTTGGACGACCTTCAAAACGGAGAGATTACTACAACTGCATCGAGTATTGTCAGAAGTAAGAGATCCAACGGTTTGGCAAGATGACCCTGGAGCACAAGATTTGGTCAAAGTATTGGACGTAATTGAAGACAAATTAGGTGGCTCACACCCTGATTTGGTAAAACGAAGATTGGTTAAACATCTGAGAAATAGTGAAGAAACCCCATTTTCATTAAATGAAATAAGCGGGATTGTGATATTGGATTTTGCACCGGATTTTACTGAAATTGAAATCGACCTCCTCACAGAGATCACAAAATTCAAACCGATACATCAATTGTGCAATGCCGGAAATTTCCGCATCGGCCATCACGGCTCATACATCCAAGATATTGTATTCATAACGCAAACACAACTTCCTGAATGGTTGCCAAGTCATACAATATGGCAAGTGGACAATCCTGCTGATTGGCTTTCGCCAATAGGTGTGATGAAGGAAACACAACACCATATTGTTACTTTAGATAGAAGTGAAC
>Ga0206679_10001994_pt1 | contig 16571 bp, 13 predicted proteins | sample M110012015metaG_FD_155464 | JGI IMG/M metagenome (GOLD analysis project Ga0206679, IMG submission 155464) | Ammonia-oxidizing marine archaeal communities from Monterey Bay, California, United States - M1 100m 12015 | ecosystem: Environmental > Aquatic > Marine > Intertidal zone | place: USA... | reverse complement strand
AGCAACGGCCAACAGATGCGCAGAAAGATATTTACACGAGAGCCTATGAGCAAGTTCAGCACAATATGTCAATCCTACGACCGGGGATGAGCTTTAGAGATTTAACCAATGAGGCACTTGAGTACCCCGAGAATGAATATCGTCACTATTCTTTACAATATCATGGTGTTGGTTTGTGCGATGAGTACCCAGCGATTCCCTTTACCTGGGAACTCAATGAGTTGAGCTATGATGGCACGCTTCTCCCGGGTATGGTTTTATGCGTTGAAAGCTATGTCGGAAGACGTGATGGTGGCCCAGGTGTCAAGCTAGAAGAGCAAGTATTGATTACCGAAACAGGCTATGAATTATTGTCTAAATACCCTTTCGAGCAACAATTACTCCGTGGGTAGCATATGAATCATTTGCCAGTAAAGATGTCGGCTGTATTGTTGACAGGCCACGGTGGTTTTGAAAAACTACAGTACTGTGATGATGTGGATGTGCCGAGTATTGCCGCTGACAAGGTATTGATCAAAGTATTGGCTGCAGGTGTCAACAACACCGATATTAATACACGAACGGCCTGGTACTCTAAATCAGTTACAGGCGAAACCAACGAAGGCGGCTCTGAAGGCTTTGAGACAGCTGATGACGATGATGGGTCTTGGTCGGGCACACCCTTGGCCTTTCCTAGAATTCAGGGGGCCGACTGTTGTGGCGAAATTGTCTCGGTGGGCGAAGGGGTCAGTTCTAATCGAATTGGTGAAAGAGTGTTGGTGAGAACCATGCAGCAAGCTGCCGTTAATTATCGGCCTTTTAAGTGTTGGACGGTGGGCTCCGAATGTGATGGTGGTTTCGCCCAGTATATGCTTTCTTATAGCGCTGAAGCCTTTAAGGTGGAGAGCGATTGGTCTGATATTGAACTTGCATCCATTCCGTGCGCATACTCTACCGCTGAAAATTTGCTTGAGCGCGCCAACGTTACAAGTGGAGAAACAGTACTTATTACGGGCGCATCAGGGGGGGTTGGTTCTGCTGCCGTTCAGCTTTCCAAGAGGCGTGGTGCAGTGGTTATTGCTCAAACAAGCAAGGACAAAATGGCTGAAGTGCGTTCGATTGGCGCCAATCAAATCGTTACTCGTGAAAAAAAAATAACGGATATAGTAAAGATTGAGAGTGTTGATGTTGTTATAGATCTGGTTGCAGGAAATGCTTTTGCTAGTTTACTGGAATTACTAAAAGTGGGCGGCCGTTACGCCACATCCGGCGCAATTGCAGGGCCAATCGTTGAGCTTGATGTAAGAACACTTTATTTAAAAGATTTGACATTGATTGGTTGCACTTTTCAGCAACAAAAGGTGTTTGAAAATTTAATTGGCTATATTGAGCGAAACGAAATTAAGCCGCTAGTGGCAAAAAGCTATCCACTCAAAGACATAGTTCAGGCTCAGCAAGATTTTTTGACAAAGACACACGTTGGAAAATTGGTGCTGGTGCCACCACAAGAGTAAGGTGCATTAGAAGGTGGAAATAACCGAGTTACATATTTACCAACACAGCCTAGACGTTAAGGGCAAGGCATACAAGATGGCTTTATCTGAAGTTGATAGCCTGGATACTACCATTGTTCAAATTATTAGCGACTCCGGCATTTCTGGTTTTGGTGAGGTTTGCCCATTGGGGCCAGCGTACCAGGAGGCTCACGCGCTTGGCGCAAGAGCCGCATTATGTGAAATCTCACCTCATTTGATTGGTATGAATCCGTTACATTATGGTCAGGTGATGTGCAAGTGTGATCTTGCTTTGATGGGGCATCGCTATGCAAAGGCGGCCATAGATATGGCGCTTTGGGATCTTATCGGAAAACACTTTTCGACGCCCTTATCAGCACTATTAGGCGGTGCAAAGTGCGGCAGTGTGCCAAGTTATTATGCAATTGGAATTGGAAGCCCAGAGGAAGTTTCACATCAGGTTCTAGAGAAAGAGTTACAAGGTTTTGAGAGTTTGCAAATTAAAGTAGGAGGGCGAGATGTAGAGGAAGATATTGCGGTCGCTAGAAAAGTGTTTGAAGTCAAAAATCGCTGTACGAGGATTGCCTTGGATGCCAACCGTGGGCTGACAACGGCTCAGGCAATCCACTTGTCACAGAGTTGCAGCGATTTGAACTTTGTTCTTGAGCAGCCTTGTTCGAGTTATAAAGAGTTGGCAGCTATCAAGCCCAATTTATGCCACCCGCTTTACATTGATGAATCGGCCACAGATGTAGCGGCGATTTCGCAGAGCTTGAGCGAAGGTGTTGCTGATGGATTTGGCATGAAGGTTACCCGTGTCGGCGGCATTAGTGCTATGCGTACAATTATTGATCTATGCCACGCTTATCAACGCCCACTTAGTTGCGATGACTCTTGGGGCGGCGACCTTGTGGCCGCTTCTTGCGTGCATTTGGCAGCAATAGTTTCGCCACACTTGTCGCGCGGAACTTGGATTGCGGCACCTTATATTTCAATACCTTATGATAGCGAAAAAAATGTGAAAATTCATCAAGGCCGGATTAATGTGCCGACTGGACCAGGCCTGGGAGTAGTGCCAGAAACAACTTTATTTAACCTTTCACAAAGCTTTGGCTAAGGGCGCCCCAATGAAGATTGCAAAAATTGATGTATTTAAGGCAGAGTTGCCTTATTCGGGCGGTGTTTACCGATTGTCGGGCGGCAGGGAGTATCCAAGTTTTGATGCAACCTTTGTCCGTGTTGTTACAGAATGCGGCATCGAAGGCTGGGGCGAGAGCACCCCGTTTGGATCGACTTATATTGCAGCGCATGCAGAGGGCGCACGTGCTGGTATTGCTGAAATAGCGCCAAGTTTGTTAGGCCAAGATCCGAGACATATGGACAGGATTAACGAAACAATGGATGGTGCTTTGATAGGGCATAATCATGCAAAAACACCTATCGATGTTGCCTGTTGGGACATTTTTGGCAAATCGGTTGATATGCCAGTATGTGACCTTCTTGGCGGTAGAACAATTAATGAGCTGCCGCTTATTTCTTCCATTTATGCAGGCGAACCAGAGGATATGCGTGCGCGAGTTCGAGTGCACCGCGAAGCGGGCTATATGGGACACTCAATTAAAATTGGTGGTGATCCCGTATTAGATGCTGATTGTATTAAAGCCTGTCTTGCCGATCGCCAGCGTGGAGAATATTTTATTGTTGATGCCAATGGTGGGATGAGTGCTGAAAATGCATTGAGGTTGTTGAGGCTATTGCCCAATAACCTAGATTTTGTTTTAGAAGCGCCTTGTGCCACTTGGCGCGAATGCTTATCGATCAAGCGCACTACATCTGTACCGATTATTTGGGATGAGCTTGCGCAAACAGAAGAGGATATCGTCAGTCTAATTGCTCAGGATGGTGCGAACGGTATTGGCTTAAAGGTGTCAAAAAATGGTGGCTTGACTCGTTGTCGTAGGCAGAGAGACATCTGTATTGCGGCAGGTTATACCATGAGCGTGCAAGATACCACCGGCTCGGATATTGCTTTTGCAGCGATAGTCCACCTGGCACAGACGGTGCCGGAAAAATATCTGAGATGCATCCTGGAATGTCGGGATATGGTGGCACTTAAAACTGCCGATGGTGATTACGAGGTGAAAAACGGCCTGATAAAAGCCCCCCAAGCGCCTGGCTTAGGAATTACACCTCGACTGAATGTGCTCGGAAAGCCTGTATTGAGTTTTCACTAAAGCGCCCTATTAAACCCTCTCATAAACACTAGAAGTAAACAGCCTTTGGGTGAAGATGATGAGTGGCAGCTGCTGGGCTCAAAGGTGACAAAATCACCCTTTTTAAAAACGGTATTATCAGCATCGATCATCTCGCCCTGTAGAACAAGAAACTCTTCATACCCTATGTGTTCATGAGGTATGGATTGGGCGCCAGGGTCTAGCTTGAGCAAAAAAGTGCCAATACCGGTTTTTCCATCATAACTAATTTCATGCCAACTCATTTTGTCTATTGGAGCGCCGTATCTATCGAACGGTTTAAATTTAACGTTTAATAGATCCGTAATTTTTCTTTTTTGCATGGTTGTATTATCAGTGTTATTTGTCTTTACCGGCGCGTATTTCTTTCCAGCGCATATAGCTGTTTGCACCAAGGTACATCAGCAGTTTTGGCAAAAGCTTCTCAGGGGGGTCTTGCATAGTAAAGTCAGGCACCAGGCTTTGGTCTGAGTTGCTGGCGCACTCTGCAGCAATGATGCCAATTGCTGTCCCTTTGGCGGTGCCAAGACCATTTTGACAGCAGGCCGAAAAGAGGCCTTCATCAACCTCTCCCGCTGCAAAAACACCGTTTTTGCTAAGACATAGACGACCACCCCAAGTGTAATCCATCGATACATCTGAAAGCATTGGAAAGCGTGCTTTAAAAGCTTTGAGGTGATCTGTTTTGACAGAGTTGATGCGATGTTGTGAGACCTCCATGCTTGGATCGTAGGTGGCGCGGTTGCGCACCAGTAATCGATCTCCACCGATGCCTGAAATGCGCCTTACTGATGTTCCCATTGGGTCTGCCGAAGTGCAGGCCCAGTTTTGCTCTCCACCGAGTTTTTTAATTTCACTTAAAGTTAATCTCCTACTCATTGAGGCGTAAGTAAATACATGCATTAATCGTTTTTTAAAATAGCCAAACCGCTCCACCATGCCATTAACAGCGAGAATCACTTTTGTTGCACTCACCCTGCCTTTGGTTGTGATAGCTAGCCATTTTTTCATGCCGCCGTCATTTTTTTGTTTTTGTAGTTCGTTGACTGATGTATTTTCAAAAATATGAATGTTTGCATTTCCGACTAGACCATCGGCCAATGAGCTGATGTAGAGTGCTGGCTGTAATATTGTGGTGCCAGGCGTCCAAAGCCCTCCTTGGTAATAATCGGTGCCTGTTATCTTCTTCATATCTTCCACATTAAGCAATGTATGGGGTTCGTCCAAGTTTATAAGATGGTCGGCATAGTTTTCGTTAAAGCGCATCCCCTTGGCGGTGGCGGCCGCGTTGATTTTGCCGACGTTTTTTAGTGCCTCACTTGGCATTTGGTATTCTCTAAAGGCATCGTTAGCAAACTCAATTGCACTGCGGTTGATTGCTGTTTGTTGGCGATCATTTTCGGCGCTTCCAGCATAATCTTGTGAAGACAGGTCATGCGGCAGATCAATCATAAAGCCTGAATTCCGTCCTGCGGGGCCCTTGCCAATCTCACAGCCTTCGAGAATCACAACTTTTGCATCGGGCTGAATCTGATGTAATCGACGAGCCGCACTCAAGCCTGCGAAGCCAGCACCTATAATCAAATAGTCGGCATCAATTTTGCCTTCAAGCTCTGAGTGGGTCTTTCTTGGTGGCAAAATTGCTTGCCAGCCCGTGACACCTGGGTTTGCAGCAAGCTGTATCTGTTTGCTCATCAAGTGTTAATCAACAGCCTCTTCGGGCGCCCTATCAGATAGGTCAATCCAAATGGTTTTGATTTCTGTATATTGATCGTGGGCATGAATTGAGTTGTCACGTCCGCCAAAACCAGACTGCTTGTAACCGCCAAATGGTGTGCTCAGATCACCTTCGCCATAGCAGTTTACGGTTACCGTTCCAGCTTTAATAGTTCGGGCTGCTCTGAGAGCTATTTTTGCGTTGGCGCTAAAAACACTAGCAGCAAGGCCGTAGTCAGTATTATTTGCAACAGCAATAGCTTCATCGTAGGACTTGACAGTGATGATTGATAGAACAGGCCCAAAAATTTCTTCTTGCGCCAATGCATCATCTGGAGCCACATTGTCGATTATGGTTGGCAAGACATAACATGGCTCAACTGTTGTGCCGCCACATAAGACTGTGGCGTCCTTGAGGTATGAGTTGACTTTGTCGAAGTGCTCTTTGTCGATTAAAGAGCCAAGATAGTTCTTAGGATCCAGTGGGTCGCCAGTTTTCCAGTCTCTTAAATGAGCCATAATTTTTTCGAGTAAGGCGTCTTTGATGTCTTCCTGAACAATCAGCCTTGAGGTTGCTGAACAGTTTTCGCCCATATTCCAAAACGCCCCGTTGACTATATGCTCAGCCACTAGGTCCAGCTCTTCAACGTCATTTAGCACGATTGCAGGGTTTTTACCACCACATTCGAGTACAACTTTTTTTAGGTTTGAATCTGCAGAGTAGCGTAGGAAGCGTCGACCGGTTTCTGTGGAGCCTGTGAAGGACACCATGTCCACATCGGGGTGTAATCCTAAAGGTTCTCCAACATCTGGGCCCAATCCTGTTACGACACTTAGAACACCTCTAGGAATGCCCGCTTCCATTGCGAGCTCGGCTATTTTGAGTGTTGTTAGGCTGGTTTGCTCAGCCGGCTTGACGATAACAGAGTTGCCTGCCGCCAAAGCTGGTGCAATTTTCCAGGCAAGCATCATTAGAGGAAAGTTCCATGGTAGGACGCAGCCCACGACGCCAACTGCCTCTCGAACAATAACTGCCATTGCATCTTCACCTGCAGGAGCGCTTTGATCGTATATTTTGTCAATTGCCTCAGCATGCCAGAGAATCGTCTGAATAGTTTCTGGTAAATCCACTGTTGAACAATCACGAATAGGTTTGCCAGAATCAAGACTCTCTAGAACAGCCAACTCATTGATATTGCGTTTAATCAGTTTGCACAATTTGATTAACACGTCTTTGCGCTCACTTGGATGCAATTTTGACCAGTGACCCTGATCAAAAGCTTCCCGTGCTTTAGCAACCGCATAGTCCACATCTTCAGCGTTGCAAGCCGCAACATTTGCAATCAACTTTGATGTGGCAGGATTATAGGTTGCAAATGTTTGAGCAGATTTACTCGGCTGAAATTGTCCGTTAATAAAGGCCGTTGTTGGATAATTCAATGACTTTGCAATGGCTTTATATTCTTGGTGCGTTAGTAGTTCTGACATTATTGATCCTCCTCACAAATGAGATTGATGGTATGGTTCATGACGCGAATAACCTGTTCAAGTTGTCGCTTATCGTCTTTATTTAATGGTTGTAAGGGTCGCCTAGGTGGACCAACCTTAAGCCCTCTAAGTGCTGCACCATGTTTGATGCATTGAATAAACTTTCCGCCTTGTTCCAGTACGCGCATAAGCGGCATCATGGCCGACATAATTTTCCTACCCTTGTTGTAATCACCCTCAATACGACAAGCTTGATAAAGAGCGATGTGAGCTTCTGCTGCAAAATTTGACCCCGCGCATACCCAAGAACTTGCGCCCCAAGCAAAGAATTCTAGCGCTTGATCATCCATGCCACAGCCTAATTGAATATGCGAGTAGTCCCTTGCAAGCAGGTGCAGTCGATTAATGTCGCCACTGCTTTCTTTGATGGCGCAAAAATTAGATGATCGCCCAACCCTATCAAGGTATTCTTCACCCATCATTACACCCATTCGATCCGGGTAGTTGTAGAGCATAATCGGTAAGTTTGCAGCACGATCAATTGTTAAAGCGTGAAGCGCATTTTCTCTTTCAGTCGGCAAAGCGTATGGCGGGGTTGCAACCAAAATAGCATCTGCACCAATTTTAGCTGCTGCTTCTGCATACTCCACAGATTCTTCCGTTCTGATTGATCCTGTTCCTATAATGAGTGGCAGCCTTTTGTTGATGATTTGCTTGCACAGAGACATGAGTTGTAGCCTCTCTTCGCGACTCTGAGCATAGTACTCACCGGTTGTGCCAGCTAAGATAATACCGTGAACACCACTTTGAATTAAGTCCTCTATAATAGGCTCAATGCCATCATAGTTAATACTATGATCCTCATTGTGCGGAGTAATCAATGGGGTGTAAATTCCTTCAAATTTCATTATTTATCCTTATGCGTTTGGCAGACTTATTTTGGCCATGCGGCCGCCATCAATTGTATAGACTTGTCCGGTTACAAAGCTTGCGTCGGTTGAGCCAAGCCAGGCAACAAGGGACGCCACCTCAGACGCCTTCCCTGTTCGATTTAGCGGATGAATTTTGCCAATATTTTTTCTAAAATGATCCGGGTCGGCTGTTGTGTTAACAAAATCTTCATTAAGTTCTGTGTCTATCCATCCTGGCGCAACTGCGTTACAGCGTACATTGTCCCCACCGTGATCAATGGCTATTGCTCGAGTAAGTCCATGTAAACCCGCTTTACTGGCGCAATAAGATGCGTGTTTTGGGTTTGCGCCCAGACCCTCAATCGAACCAATATTCACAATGGCGCCTTGGGTTTGTTTTAAATGTGGCAGTGCGAACTTGCTTAACAAGAATGGTGCGGTTAAATTAAGGGCGATGGTATTGTTCCAGCTATCTAAACTTGTATTTTCGATAGTGGACTCCTCCATCATACCTGCGTTGTTGACCAATACATCAATTCTGCCATGATCTTCAACAATGGCAGCAATGCAGTGTTTACAGTCTTTTTCTTGGCTAAGATCAAACTGGTACGAGTGAAACTGGCTGAATGCTGTGCGTTGCACAATACAAACAATAGCACCTTCGCTTTTAAAGCGCTCAGCGCATGCAAAACCAATCCCTCGGGATCCGCCTGTGATCACTACTACTTTATTAGTAAACCGCTTTGCCACCATTGACCTCCACAAGCGAGCCGCAAATATAACGCGCCTCATTAGATGTTAAAAAAACAATCACATCGGCAATTTCCTCTGGGTCAGCAATATGGCCAAGTGGAACCGATTTATTGAGTGTGTTAATTGCATCATCGGCGTCCAGGCCGCGTATTTCAAAGCCCGTTCTCAGCATTGGAGTGTTGACTTCGTTTGGACATATTGCGTTGATACGAATATTTTGATGTGCATGGTCACGGCCTAGGCATTTGGTCATCGCAGCCAAGGCTGCTTTGGTAGTGCAATATATTAAATGATTTGGCCCAGGATGAATGCCCCAGCAAGATGCCGTATTAACAACCGAACCACCACCAATTTTCTCCATTAATGGTATGGCTGCCCTTACGAGTCTGAAAGGCGCCTCCACATTGACCGCCATAGACAATGCAAAGTCTTCATCGCTTGTTTCTGTGATTGCGCCTCGCCTCATCAGTCCAGCATTGTTAACCAAGACGTCAATTCTGCCCAGTTTTTGCTCCACGATCAATGGCAAATTGTCACAATAATTTGCATCGGTTAAGTCGCCAGCAAATCCAAATGCCTTGCCGCCGGCATCATTAATCTGGCTAACTAATTGATCAACATCGGCAGATGAGCGATCGGCAATTGCTAGTGTAATTCCATTTTCTGAGTATTTCTTGACAACTGCTTGACCGATGCCGCCGCATGCGCCGGTGATTAATGCTACTGTGGATTTTTGCTTGCTCATGAGTTGTGCGCGATATTATCTATCGGCAGTGGGTCTGGTTGTACATAGCGCTCCATGTGGGCTTTGGAAAGATCCCAATGGGCCTGAGTAAGCTCCACCATGCGTTCAGAGTCGCCAATCGCAATATATTCAATCATTGCTTCGTGGTGATCGACTGCCTCGTTCAAGTCCCTTAGCATTTCGTCGCTATTAGCTCTATAAAAGGTGCGTCCGATTCGAGTGTGATCAATTAATAAGCGATCGTAGCTTGGCTTTAGAAATGGGTTATTCGCCATATCGCCGATAATTCTATGAAAGCTATCGTTATAAAACACCATACCTTCAAGGCTAGAATTTTCAACAGCACCGCGAAAGCTGTCTTGTACATCTTGCAGTTCGTTTAATTGTTCCCTCGTGGCATTCTGAGTTGCGAGTCGACCAATAGAAGAGTAAACCATTGGTGCGGTAATAAAGAAATTTCGGATCGTGTGATAATCCATCGAGGAAACCATGGCGCCACGATTGCTTATGATCTCAATATAACCCTCACCAGATAATTTCTGAAAAATCTCGCGCAAGGGTGTGCGTGAGATTTGATATTCTGTCGATAAGCTAAGCTCATCAAGCGCACTGCCAGGAGAAAGCTCGAGCGTTAAAATCTTGCGCTTTAAATCTTGATAAAAGTGATCTTTCTTTAGAGATCTGATGCTTTCCTTTGCCATCGTATTAGTGCTCCTGGTTTAACGCATCCATTACTGGGATGGCAACTTGTCTGCGGGCGATGTATTCCAAGAGCTCTTCATTGGTTGCTTCGTCAAGTTTTGGCTCCTGGTAATCGTCGAGCATTTTTCTTGCATATTCAAGGCCGCGCTGTATGGTGTCTTTACTGCCATCCTGCTCCCATTGTTCTATCGAGTTATTGTCAAAGAGTTTTGGCATAAAAAAGGCACGCTCGAAGTTGGCCATTGTATGTTCATGTCCGAGGTAGTGTCCAGCAGGCCCAACGTCTCTAACGGCTGCCATTGCTTCATCGAAGTCATCCCAGCGGATGCCTTGCGCCATACGATAACCCATCTCACACTGTTCTGAATCAACGACAAATTTGGCCATTGAGCAATGCATGCCTGCCTCGTTCCAGCCAGCAGAATGCCAGATATAGTTAGCGCCCGCCATTAGTACTGACATCAGTGTGGTGGCGCTTTCATAGCCAGATTGCGCATCAAATACCTTGGATCCACCCAGAGTATTTGAGGTGCGCCAAGGAATTTTATAAAAACGGGCCATTTGCCCAATCATAAAATTCATAAGTGAGATTTCTGGCGTGCCTGCCATAGGTGAGCCGGACTGCATGGAAACTGTTGCAAGATAATGCCCGTAAATAGCAGGCGCACCTTTGCGCACTATCTGGGTGTAGGCTAATGCCGAAAGAGCTTCAGCGTTGAGTTGGGCAACGGTTGGAGCAACGCTTGCCGGCGTGTTTGCGCCGCCTAACACGAATGGTGAGCATAATACCGGTTGGTTATGCGCAGAAAATACTCGTAATGCAGAGAGCATGGTTTCATCCCAAACCAGTGGCGAGTTCCCATTAATATTTCCCGTCACAACAGGATGATCTTCAAGAAATTGTTCGCCATAAAGAATTTTGCACATATCCATAACATCTTCTGCATTTTTCCCACTGCTTGTCATACCCATGAAAGTTTTATCGGAGTATTTCATGGAAGAGTAGGTTATATGCAGATGCCGGTGAGAAATTGGCAAATCCATTGGCTCAACAATATGGTGTGCTGATGAGTGAAGGGCCGGCATCATATGTGCCAATTTATGAAAATTATTAAGGTCTTCAATAGTTGGCCAGCGACGTTTGTCTTCTAGATCGGAAATAAAGGGGGCGCCGGTCATTGGCACAAAAATTGAATTATTGCCACCAATGTCTAAAGTTTTTTCAGGGTCTCTGGCATGCATTGTAAATGTTTCTGGGATGCTAGAAATCAAGTCTTTGACTAGAGCTCTATCTAGGTAGACGCGCTGATTTTTTACCGTTGCACCTGCCTGTTTCCACTGCTCAAGAGCAATTGCATCATGAAATTCAACGCCCACTTCCTCAAGAATTGAAAGTGAAGCGTCGTCTATTTGATGAATTTGCTCCTCACTCATTGGCTCTGTCAGCGGTATGCCGCGCTTTAAGGTTGGGAGCATTTCAATCTTGACTTCAAGGCGACTTGATCGTCTGGCATTGCGCCCACGGCGGGCGGTTGTTTGTTGTGTCATTGTAGCACCTTCACAAAGTGTATACAAAATGTATATTATAGTTATAGATTTATTAAAGTCAACCACCTTGATAGCTGGTTATAATTCCCCGCCTCAAGAGGTAAGTGGGTGTATGATTCATACCTCAAATATCTGTTTAATCACTTGAAAAGTCTCGCAAAAGACTGCAAACCTATTTTTTGTTTAACTACTAACTTATTATGTCAAATTTATCAAACAATTACATCGCCGGCGACTGGGTTGAAGGTGTTAGTTCAATCTCAAATATTAATCCCTCTGATACCAATGATGTTATTGGTCAATTCGCACAAGCTAATAATGCGCAATTAGAGGATGCACTGAATTCTGCACAAATTGCACAAAAGCAATGGGCGGCAACAGGGCTTGAGCAACGTCAAGCGGTGTTAATGAAAATTGGCGAAGAAATGATGGCCAGAAGTGCCGAGCTGGGCGAGCTTCTCTCAAGGGAAGAAGGAAAGCCTGTTGCTGAAGGCAAGGGCGAGGTTTATCGTGCGGGACAATTTTTCACTTACTATGCGGCTGAAGTTCTACGCCAAAGTGGTGATACTGCAGATTCTGTTAGGCCTAACATTGAAGTTGATGTTCGTCGCGAAGCAATGGGTACTGTGGCAATTATTTCACCGTGGAACTTCCCAACAGCGACAGCGAGTTGGAAAATTGCACCAGCTTTGGCTTTTGGTAATGCGGTCATTTGGAAGCCGGCTAATTTAACGCCAGCTAGTGCAGTAGCGTTAACTGAAATTATTTCAAGACAAGATATTCCAAAGGGTTTGTTTAACCTTGTAATGGGCTCGGGCGGCTCTATTGGTCAAGCGTTGGCTGAAAGCCCTAAAGTCCACGCAATCAGCTTTACTGGATCTTACGACGTTGGCCGACAAATTGCTGGCGCTGCTGCGCAAAATCTTACCAAATTTCAATTAGAGCTAGGTTCAAAAAACCCATTAGTTGTAATGGATGATGCTGATATTGATGTTGCTGTGGCCGCAGCAACGGGCGGTGCCTTTGGCTCAACTGGACAAAAATGTACTGCCTCTTCTCGCTTGGTGGTGCATCAATCAATTCACGACGAGTTTGTTGAGCGTATGACAGCTTCAACTTCGGCGCTGAAAGTAGGCCATGCTTTAGAAGATGGAACGCAAATTGGTCCTGCAGCAAGTGCTGAACAGCTAGCTTCAAACCTTGATTATATGCAGCTTGCGCGTGACGAGGGCTGTGAGGTGGTTTGTGGAGGTGACGCACTTGAACTTGCAACGCCTGGACATTATATGCAGCCCGCATTATTGATTGGCGGCGATAATACTATGCGCTTGAACCGTGAAGAATTATTCGCGCCGATGGCTTGTGTGATTAAGGTGGCCGATTATGACGAGGCATTATCGGTAGCGAATGACACTGATTTTGGCCTGGTGTCAGGCATTATCACTCAGTCATTATCTAAAGCGAGTCACTTCCGTAGAAACGCAGAAAGTGGTTGTGTGATGGTAAACCTGCCAACAGCGGGCACGGATTATCATGTGCCATTTGGTGGTCGCAAAAACTCGAGCTTTGGTCCGCGAGAGCAAGGTCAGTATGCTAAAGAGCTTTACACTCAGGTCAAAACATCTTACATTTCATCAGGTAACCCATAATGGCACACCCATCTCTGTATATCGACGCGCTTCAATACAATAATTGGACTGAAGAAGTTTTTAAACAAATCAACGCTGGTGGCTTGAGCGCTATTCACGTCACTATTTGTTACCACGAAGACTTTCAAGAGATGGTGCAAAACGTCATCGACTGGAACCGACGATTTGAAGACTATGCCGAGTTGATTTTCTTAGGAAAAACAGCGGATGATGTTCGTCGAGCAAAAGCAGAGGGTAGAACGGCCATATTCTTTGGCTATCAAAATTGCTCGCCTATTGAAGACAACATTGGCTTGGTGGAAATCTGCCACCAGCTAGGCGCAAGATTTATGCAGCTAACCTATAACAATCAAAGCCTACTGGGCACTGGTTGCTATGAGGCAAATGACCCAGGTATTACTCGTATGGGCAAGCAAGTCATCAAAGAGATGAACCGAGTCGGTCTTGTGGTTGATATGAGTCACTCTGCGGAACGCTCTACAATGGAGGCGATTGAAATCTCTGAGCGTCCAATTGCAATCACTCACGCTAACCCAACCTTTTGGCATGCCGCCCTAAGAAATAAGTCCAATGAGGTTTTGAAGGCTTTGGGCGAGAGTGGTGGTATGCTTGGTTTTTCCATGTATCCGCATCATTTAAAAGACAAATCTGATTGTACTTTGGAAAGCTTTTGCACAATGATTGCAGATACTGCTGAAGTGATGGGCATCGAGAATATTGGCATTGGAAGTGACCTTTGTCAAAATCAACCAGATAGTGTTGTCGAGTGGATGCGCAACGGCACATGGACTCGAGATCGAGATTTTGGTGAAGGCTCAGCAAGTGCTGCAGGGTTCCCGGCACAACCAGACTGGTTTAAAGACAACCGAGATTTTTCAAATCTTGAGAGTGGCCTAAAATCAATAGGTATGTCTGAAAATGACGTAGCAGCTGTAATGGGTGAAAATTGGCTAAGATTTTTTGAATCTTCATTTGGACCTGTTAACGCTTAATAAATGTCGTTCAATAGTAACCTCGATGTAGCAATGATGCGCCGACCGGAACAAGTGATGCGCCTAGATCGCATGGGTTCGTCCTTTCAAACTCGATTGAGTTTTATGCGCGCTTTGATTCGTCGTATGTCAAAAGAGCAGTGGCAGTTTGAAAAGTTGCGTCAAGATGTTGATGAAAATGGCTATGGTGTAAGTGTGTATGCGGCACACACGCCGGAGCGTACATATTCGCTTATTGCCTTTACCCAAAACATACCTGCTGATATGCGAACAGACCGCGTTATTGCCGAAGTTTGGGATGCAACCTTTAATCTATTTGACGGCGTGCCGACGCAGGCTGACATCGATTATCTTGCACAAAATACACCAAAGCAGGAGGGTGGGCGCTTTCGACCGAGTGAGTTAAGTCTATCTAGGGCCAATAAAAGCTTAAGATTGTTCGAGCACATTGTCTCATCCCTTGCGCAGGGCAATCAGCCCGACGTCGAATTACTTGCTTCAGTGGGTTATATCATGCGCACAACGGCTGTGTATGGTAGTGGAAAATTTGGTTGTGCCGATCGTGCCAAAATTGCAGATCGTGAAGAATGCAAGGTTTCGTTCCACATGGAGCTATTGTCTGTTTACTTGATTCGATGGTTTACAATTGACCTGGTGGAGACTATTGCTAAGCACAGAGGTGGCGATAAGGCGGTGACGCTCGAGCCGCATATTTGTCAATTTATCGGTGTTGGCAATTCTACCGGTCTGGGTATGGCTCCTTTTTTATTAAAACACCCGGTATTGATTCATAACTGGGTCACTGCCAAAGAGACGGCGCTTGCTAGAGTGCGCTCTCTTGAGGCGCCAATTAAAGGCTCTTTGGAGGCATTCAAAGGAAGTGTCGCCCAAGTTGTGCAACACTTAAAAGAGTGGCGTGTGGCTGATGAGGTTCAAAGCGCACGCATAGAGAAACTGGAAGCGGAAATTGGACAGTTGTGCCAATGGTGCGATGAAGAAATCAACCTTGTTAAACCCTATCCTTGGAATGGGATCTATCAGTTTGCCGAAGATCATTTTTCTTTAGAGTGTCAAGAAATAGTGGTTTCACTTATTATTGAGCCGCATGGTGATTTGGTTGATGATTTGGCTGACACCATGTTTGCCACCACTGCACCTCAGTTTGAGGCTGGAATGCCCCTTGCAAGGCTTAAGGAGATCGTTAAAAATTATTACGTTTGGGCGACGAACATTGATTTTTCTCTGCCTGAGTCTCAACACCATTTTTGGTATTATTCAGAGGATAAGTTGGAGCCACGTTTTGGCTCAACCGGTACTGACGAGGGCGTTGATCAAGAAATGCCCTTGGCCATTGGCAGAGATGTCGATGATCTTAATAAGCAATTAAAGACGTCATCAGATGAGATGATGGTTGGCGAGTTTGCTATGCTCTATCCTCAGTTTCGGCACATTATTCGCCGCATTCAAAATACAGCCCTAAGGCCTTATGCTGAAGTTCAGGATAACTTACTGGATGAACAGATGAGGCCGCTAGATTTGTTGCGCTTTAAATTGGCATTTTTTGGTGCCTCTAAGTTTGATCCAAAATCAGATTTATGGACTAGAATTTCGATGTATCAAGGCGCACCAATGCCTGACCAGCTAACAAGTGCCGATCATGACGCTTGGGCTTTCCCAATTAAACCTAAACAGGTGGTCTAATGGCCACATCTGAATTGACAATTTCTATTAACGAAATTTTATTTATATTTACCCGTGCAGGTTTTGGTGTCAATGCCCCTGTCGGCGTGTCTGAAGATTTTGCCAAAAGCAACATTTGGTTGGCAGAGAATGGCTTTGACCCGTCTTTGTGCAGTATTGCGGCGCTTGATAGTCTAGATGAGGGTAAGAGCTCATTAGATATTGAGTACAGTTGCTGCAGTTATAGCCACAAAGGAGCCCAATATTTATCTGCCCTACAAGCCTCAGTAAGTGCGCTTGACTGGATTAAGAGTGATCAAGGCACGGAACTGACAATTAGCCATGTGGATTCACCGATTTTGGTTGTAGCGGCATTGGGGGCAAGTCAAGTTGAGAATTGGAAATTGCACTGGTCTGACGAATCGGGGGACAATTTCCAGGTGCGTTTCTTCAGCAAAGGCTTGTGGCAAGTTATTAGTGGCAATGATTCTGCCATTGAGTGTAGTAGGGGGGCGACAATGACGGCAAGCCTGCTGGATGAAGCAGAGCCTTTTATGGAAGGCAAAGAACGAAATTTTGACACTGCAATTGAAAAAAATAAAATCCTGCAAACAGGCGTTGCAGTGCACGAACACTGGGACT
>Ga0206679_10001993_pt1 | contig 16574 bp, 10 predicted proteins | sample M110012015metaG_FD_155464 | JGI IMG/M metagenome (GOLD analysis project Ga0206679, IMG submission 155464) | Ammonia-oxidizing marine archaeal communities from Monterey Bay, California, United States - M1 100m 12015 | ecosystem: Environmental > Aquatic > Marine > Intertidal zone | place: USA... | reverse complement strand
ATTTACTTCATTGGGGATACGTTGAGATATGTTGCAGATTCCTTTAATGTGGCTGAGAATGCCGTTGTTGAAGATTTACTGAAGAAATTACCTGGAATAAAGGTAGAGGATGACGGTTCAATCACCTCGCAAGGACAAGATATTGACCAAGTATTAGTTGATGGAGATGAATTTTTTGGATCTGATCCTACAATAGCTACAAGAAACCTTGGTGCAAAAGGCATCGAAAGTGTTGATGTATATGAAAAAGATCGCGAAGGCGCTTCTATAGGTGATGATGATAAAATACAAGTGATGGATCTCAAGCTCAAAGACGATGCGAAAAAAGGATATTTCGGTAAAATTACCGGAGCTTCTGATTTTGCACTTTTTGAAGATAATGCATTTTATGAAGGAGAGTTTTTATATAATAATTTTAATAAAAAGAGAAAAATCTCTGTTTTTGCTCTCACATCAAACACTCCTAAGTCAAATTTTGGATTTGGTGATGCTGCAAAATTTGGACTAGACAACGAAAGAAACGGAAATTGGTGGGATCAAAGTAGCTCTGCAAACACAAGTGGTATTCCAAGAACACTCAAAACAGGATTGTATTATTCAGATAAAATTGGAAAAACAGGAAAAATAAATGTGAATTACTCCTACTATGAAAGTCAGCTGGATGCAGTATCGAGAAGTCAATCTAGCTATTTTCTTTCGGATACAAGCTATCGAACAGTGGACTCTGTTGATTTGAAGGAGAGAACTCAATCACATAGAATTAACTTGGCTTATAAGACTAAGCTGGACTCCCTCACTACAATTGAAATTAAACCAAGCTTCAGGTTTGATGCGGCCACAGACAGTTCAAGTACAAGAAATAACTTTTTCGGACAAAATAATGATCAATCATTAAAAACGAATATTTTCAATTCAAATATTTCAAACGGATTTTCAAGTAATTCAGAATTTAGAGTCATTCGAAAGTTCAAAAAACCCAAAAGAGAATTAAAAGCCGAGTATTATTTAAAAACCTCAGATAACGAAACAGAAAGCACACTTGAAAACACCTCCAACTACTATCTTCCCATAACATCTGATTCATTAATAGAGCAGGACAAGACCAATGAAAATCAGTCTTTAAATCAATCGGGGATTCTGACTTATACGGAACCTATTAGCAAGTACATTAAACTTCAAGTAGAATATCTATATCAAAATAATAAGTCTACACAAGAGATTTTTGCAAAAGACAGATTAAATAACAATGTATTAATTGAAGACCTTTCCAACAATTTTGACAATGTAAGAATTCAAAATCGAGGGACTGCAATATTGAGTTATCAGAATTTTAAGCATACCTTTCAGGCTGGACTGGGGTATCGAAACATCATGATTGACAATACAAACCTAATTACGGATAGCTTGATTACTCAAAACATCAACAATCTTCTTCCCCAATTCAGGTATCAGTTTAAGCCATCTCAAGGGACACGTCTAAATATAAGATACAACACAAAGTCTGATCAACCATCAATAAATGACTTACAACCGGTTCTGGACAATACAAATCCAAATGCTATTCAAATCGGAAACCCTGATCTAAAACCTAATTATGTTCACTCACTTAACATAAACTTTAATACCTGGAAAGCCCTTAGTGGAAGATACATTTGGAGTGGTCTTAGAGCTACCTACACTGACAATGCCTTTGCGAATTCAACATCATATGATGAATATGGAAGAACCATTTCACAAACTAGAAATGTTGATGGCAATATTTCATCCTCCATTTTTGCAGGTGCTGGATTTCCAATTCTAAATAGAAAGATAGAATTTGAACCCAATTTAGTTGGAACCTACATGAAATACACCAATTTTATTGATGGCGAAGAAAACATCACTCAAAACAGCATGATTTCAGGAGGGCTGGAAATTCAATTTAATTTTGATTCACTCGAATTCAGCATTGAAAACAACTATTCATATACTAATCCAGTATCCTCTTTATCGGCATTTTCTAATCAACCTTTTAGTACACAACGATACACAGGTAAAGTAGAATGGAGAATTAAAAGAGGTTTTAAGATCAAAGCTGATGCGAACTACAGTATTAATAAAGGAAGGTCTCAAGGCTTTGACCAAAATATTTTTGTCATTAATGCAGAGCTAAGTAAAGCCTTTTTGAAAACAGAGAACCTGATACTAGCGATAAATGCAAATGATATATTGAATCAAAACATCAATCTAATTCGAGAGGTAAACGGAAATGTAATTACGGATAATTTCACTACTATTATTTCAAGATACTTTTTACTGAGATTAACATATAAGTTTAATAACAATAATACCAAAGAAGATGACTTTAAAGGATGGCATTAAGAATCTAGCTCTACTGAGCTTTTTCATTTTTATATTTTCAACAGGGTTCGGTCAATATAGCACATATGGCAAGATTACATTTGAACGTAAGACGAATCTCCTCAAACGCTTTCAGGATAAGAGGATGAGAAATATGATCAATGAAGACAATAAAATCAAAATCGATAAATTCGAATTGCTTTTTAATGACACATCCTCAGTCTTTAGACCTATACAAGATGTTTCTGAAGGTAGAATGGGTTGGATGACGACCAAAAATCACTATTATCAATATCTCGGAGAGGAAAGTCAATTTATCATTTTAGGGCTTTTTGGACAAAATGTTTATATCAAAGACTCTCTACCTCAAAGACAGTGGAAGATCACCGAAAGCAAGAGAAATATTAGCGGATATGATTGTCGAAAGGCTATGTATGAAAAAAATGACAGCACACGAATTTATGCTTGGTACACGCCAGAACTAACAACCCCAACTGGACCTGAAGGTTATTGCGGACTCCCTGGAACTATTCTCGGACTAGCTACTGAAGACGGAGGTATCGTGTATTTCGCCAAAAACATTGAGCTTGTCGCTCCAAAAAATGAAGATTTAATGCCTGATAAAGGAAAAAACAAAGTCTTTACTCTCGTTCAATTGAAAGCCAAAATTGAAAAGGACTACGGAAATACACCATGGGGGAAAAGAATGTTTGACGATCTGTTTCGTTGGCTATAATGAGAATAGCATAAATATGTCAAACTAAATCTTTAAATTTGTTCGTTCCAACGACCTGAAAAGATTATGTGGCAAGGAATTGCAAATTTCATTCTTAGAAACCGATTTTTAATTCTTGGTGTAATTACCTTAATTACAGTTGCTTTTGGTTATTCTGCCTTAACGCGTCTTGAGTTGGACAATAAATATGGCATTGTTTTACCAAAAGACTCTCCAACAACAACTAATTATAATAAGTTCAAAAAGCAATTTGGAGAAGACGGCAATATATTGGTTATCGCCATTCAAACTGATTCACTTTACACCGAAAAGCAGCTTAAAAAATGGAAGCAGCTTGGAGACTCCATCTTAAAATTTAAAGGAGTAGAATCTGTTCTTTCTGAGGCTGCACCAACTCTTCAAATACTAAAAAACAACAAAAAAGAAAAAAAATTCGAAGTAGATGTTGCTTTTTCAGATACGACTTTTAAAGAAAAGAGCATTGACGTTATAAAAAAAGAGGTACGTGGGAATCCATTTTATAAGGGACTTCTTTTTAGCGAGAGAGGTGATGTCTCTGTAATGATGATAGGAATAGATGAAGAATACCTATCTGACCAAAATAAATCAAAGGTCGTTTTAGAGATTGAAGCATTGGCGAACAGCTACGAAAAGGACTTAGGCAAAATGCATTTTGCAGGCCTCCCCTATTTAAGGGTTGTTATCGCGACAAGAATTCAAAACGAAATGTTCTTGTTTATTGGGGCATCGATGCTTGTCACTGGTTTTCTATTGTATCTCTTCTTTAGATCCTTTAGAGTAGTCGGAATTTGCTTAACAGTTGTAACAATTGCTGTGATTTGGGCAATGGGGAGCATTGGGGCCATGGGCTTTAACCTATCCATATTAATGGCTCTCATCCCTCCTTTAATGATTGTAATTGGTATCCCCAATTGTGTCTTTCTAATGACTAAGTTTCATCAGGAAATTAAAGAGCATGGGAATAAAGTTAAGGCCCTATCTCGAGTGATTCAGAAAATTGGAACGGCTACTTTTTTAACGAATTTATCTACTGCACTTGGCTTCTTGACATTTGCTTTTACGAATTCTGAAAAGCTTATGGAGTTTGGTATCGCAGCATCTACAAACATCATGCTTGTTTTTGTGATCTCCATTTGTATCTTACCCATTTTTGCATCTTTCTCCAAAAGACCCAAAACGAGGCACTTGAAACATCTAGATCGGAAAATAGCGACTGGAATGCTCAATTTTATTGTCTATAATACAGAAAAAAGAAGACCCCTCATTTATCTGAGTACCGCAGGCCTTATTTTCGTGAGCCTTATTGGTCTTTATAAGATTGAAGCCACGGGTAATTTAACCGGAGACCTACCAAAAGATGACCCCATAAGTCAGGATGTTAGGTTTTTAGAGGAGCATTTTGGAGGCTCAATTCCTTTTGAGGTAATGATTGACTACAATGATAAAGACCTCTTTAATTTCAAAGAATTCAACTCTAAAAAATTAAACAATACATTCAATAAACTAGAGCGAATAGAAAAGGTTCAGCAAACTATTGAGCAAGACAGTTTGTTTTCTAAAACCATTTCAATTGTGGACTTTATAAAGGTTCTGAATATGGCCTATTATTCAAATGATTCTTCAAAATACAAATTAAAGGTATCAGCTCGGGGTATTGCAAGAGCATCCTCGGCAAGAAGGCAAAAAGAATACATGACCAAACTTTTTAAGGGGGATATAATTAATGGCGGGTTTTCCATAAAAGAAGTATTAGACACAAATAATAGAACCATAAGAGTACGGTGCCAAATGAAAGATTTGGGATCATATGATGTTGCTCAAAAAGTGAAAAAATTAAAGGTAACCGTTCGAAATATTTTAAATCCTGACTCGGCATACATAGAATCTTGTTACAATCAAATTGCTTCTAAACCAGAATATCTGGATTCCATATTCAAAAATACACCTCAAATTAAAGCATCTGTTATTAATGAGCTTTCTAAAGACAATTTGGATCTTAAAAATTTATTGTACGAAGATCGGGCCTACCTCATTAAAGAAATGAATGCCGCTGGATTTTATCCGGTTCTCAGAAATGCCATAGATAAAGAATACTTTGACGTGACATTTACAGGGACATCTGTTGTCGCAGCTGAGGGAACGAAATATTTGGTTAAAAACTTAATTACTAGCTTAATTTTTGCAGTTATCTCTATTGGAATACTTATGGCTATTTTATTTAGATCTTGGAGGATGGTTGTCATTTCTATGATTCCAAATATTATTCCCCTATTGTTTACAGGTGGTATTATGGGTTGGTTTGGAATTCCATTAAAACCATCCACTCTTCTTGTTTTTAGTATTGCTTTTGGGATTTCTGTAGATGACACCATTCATTACTTGGCAAAATACAGACAAGAGCTAAAGAACAACGAATGGGATTTAAAGAACTGTATCAACAATGCAACCAAAGAAGCTGGACTTGGAATGTTTTACACCTCGATTGTGCTTTTTTCAGGCTTTTCTGTTTTTACTTTTTCACAATTTGGAGGTACTCAAGCATTAGGTCTTTTGGTTTCAATAACACTACTGGTAGCCATGCTTACCAATTTAATGGTTTTACCATCCCTCCTACTATCCCTGGATAAATTCATTACTACCCGATCTTTCAAAGAGCCCTATTTTGATGCATACGAAGAAGACTCAGAGACAGAATGGGAAGAACTTTCCATTGAAAAGGGAAATTCTAGTGATAAAGAGAAATAAATAAATACCAATGAAAGGAATTATACTCGCCGGAGGCTCAGGTACAAGATTACATCCATTAACATTAGCTGTGAGTAAACAGTTGATGCCTGTGTTTGATAAACCCATGATTTATTACCCTTTATCTACTTTGATGAGGGCAGGAATAAATGAAATCTTAATCATTTCCACACCTCACGACTTGCCAAACTTTAAAAAACTATTGGGTGATGGGGAAAATCTCGGTTGTAGGTTTGAATATGCCATACAAGAAAAACCGAATGGTCTAGCCCAAGCTTTTATTATTGGAGAAGATTTTATAGGTGAAGATAAAGTATCTCTTGTTTTAGGTGACAACATCTTTTATGGTGGAGCCATGGACAATATGCTTACTGAACATAACAATCCAGACGGAGGAGTTATTTTTGCATATCATGTGAAGGACCCTGAAAGATATGGAGTAGTTGATTTTGATGAGCATATGAATGCACTATCAATTGAAGAAAAACCTAAAAAACCCAAATCCAATTATGCAGTGCCTGGGCTGTACTTTTATGACAACTCTGTTATAGAAATTGCAAAAAATATTGAACCTTCAGCAAGAGGCGAATATGAAATTAGTGATGTGAATGCAGAATATCTAAGAAGAGGAAAGCTGAAAGTTGGTGTCCTCGATAGAGGAACAGCCTGGCTAGATACTGGTACATTTAATTCTTTAATGCAGGCTTCTCAGTTTGTACAGGTAGTTGAAGAACGACAAGGTCTAAAAGTTGGATGCATTGAAGAAATAGCATTTAAAAAGGGTTTTATTACTAAGCAACAGCTTCTTGATCTTGCACAACCTTTTGTGAAAAGTGGGTACGGATCTTATTTGATCGATTTGACCAAAGGGAAATGAAACAAATATCAAACTATTCATCTTTAATTCAGGAAGAGCTTAATAAGAATAACATTCCTAAGTATCCATCAAACCTATATGATCCAATTCGATATTTTCTCGACATGAAAGGAAAGAAAATACGACCAATCTTAACCTTACTTTCTACTGAATTATTTGGAGGAACTGTCGAACAAGCCAAACATGCAGCATTGGCCATCGAAATTTTTCACAATTTCACCTTAATTCATGATGACATTATGGATGAAGCTCCTATCCGAAGGGGTGTTGCAACTGTGCATGAAAAATGGAATGCCAATATTGCCATATTATCTGGTGACGTCATGTTTGTGAAAGCATATGAGCAGCTATCTTCTTGCTCTACTCATGTTTTACCCGAGCTTCTAAAGGCTTTTAATAAAACTGCTGTAGAGGTTTGCGAAGGACAGCAAATGGATATGGATTTTGAAAATCAAGATGCTATTTCACAGAAGGAATACATTCAAATGATTCGACTTAAAACGTCGGTATTATTAGGCTGTGCTCTTGAAATGGGTGCGATTATTTGCGAAGAATCCACGACTAACAGAAAGTCTATATATGACTTTGGGGTTAACATTGGTCTAGCGTTTCAAATTCAGGATGATTTATTAGATTTATACGGTGATACTGAAAAGGTTGGTAAACAAATTGGAGGTGACATTTTGGCGAATAAAAATACTTTATTAAGTATACTAGCCGAAAATGATGCAAATGAAAATCAGCGAAATGATTTAATCCAATTAAAACACGAGAAGGATCCGAATACAAAAATCGCGCGAACAAAAGCTCTTTTTGACGAATTGAACGTGAAATCAAAGTGTAATCAGGTCATGCAAAGCTATTATCAAAAAGCACTCACAAATTTTTCTGAAATTCCATTAGAAAATAAAAATACGGCTCTTTTAGACCTTTCAAACGCATTAATGAATAGGGATTTTTAACACCACTAATATTTTTTCAAACAAGATTAAATACTTATATTTGTAACTCAAATTAAAGTAATTCTAATGAAAAAATTCTATCTTTTAACACTATCTGCCCTAACTGCAGTTGCAGTCAATGCGCAGAAAAATGACGTACGCGTCAAAAAACAAAAGGTTTTTGCTGTTGAGCAACAACCAATTCACAAACCTGTAGTAACTGAAAAGGCTACCATATGGGAAAGTGACTTCTCTAATGCTGCTGATTGGGCAACTACTCATGATGCTGCTGATTGCAGTCTTGACTTCTCAATTGGTTCTGTTTCTTGTGCGGGATCGTATCCTATCGCTGATATCAATTCAACAACTGCTTCAAATGGTTGGGCAATTGTTGATTCTGACCTTTATGGTGGAGCAACAGGAGGTAATGAAGTTGAAGACTCATGGTTGACTATGGCAGCCCCTGTTGATCTTTCAGCTTATCCAAATGTAATAATCGAGTTCGAAACTTATTATCGTTCTTATAGCTATGAAAAACCATTTATAGTTGTTGGTGTTGGTGATGGAGCTGGTAATGTAACATGGCCTACTGACTTGAATCCAGATTACGACGAAACCACAAATCCAAATGTTTATGCTGCATTTCCAGCAAACGTGGATAACCCTACAGCGAATCCTTACAAAGTACAGATTGATATTTCTGCTGCGGCAGGTGGACAAAGTGAGGTATACATCCGTTTTAACTGGACAGGAACTTGGGGATACGCATGGTTTATTGACGATTTCAAAATTTTGGAACAACCTGAAAACGATGTTTTGTTAACAACTGAAGTTTTTGTTGGTGTAAACAATGAAGGCATTGAGTATGGAAGAACTCCGGTTACTCAATTAGATGATTCTTACGAAGTTGCTGCTTATGGTGAAAACTTCGGTTACGCAACACAAACTAATGTTGCAGTGGATGTTGATTTCGGATCTTTCTACTACAATTATGCTTTAGGAGATGTTTTATCAACTGACCCTATTGAAGCAACAAATATTGAAACTCCAGATTTGTCTGTTGGCCTTTACGAGGGTACCTATACTGTAACTTCTACAGAAGAGGTCTCCGGAAGCGACAACTTTGGTAACAACACTTTATTAAGAAATTTCGAAGTAACAACTGATATCTATTCTCAAGATGGAATTGATGTTCAACCTGCTTCTATTCTTACATTAGGTTCTTTGGGTTCAAATTCATTTTCCAGTGAACTTTCAAATACTGTTCTTGCTAACATGTATCACATGAGAGAAACAGAAAATCAAGTGAATGGTATGCAAATTGCTTTAGCTAATGGATCTATTGAAGGAGCAGAATTAACTATTTCAATTATTGATACTGCTACTTTCTTTGCAAATGGAATCGGAGCTGTAACTGGTATTAATGGTAATTATGCAGAAAGTAATATTTATGCTTTATCGGCGGCTGACATTTCAAATGGTTATGCAAATATTTACTTTGATGCACCAATAACATTGGCTCCAAGTGCATATTTCTTTGCAGCAAATTGCTATTACATTGAAGATCAAGATGTGAGAATTTTAGATGACCAAACTGTAGCACAGCCATGGTACTCTTCAATGATTCACTTGGTTTCAGACGGAAATTCTTACTCTAATGGTAATGCTTTTGCTATCCGAGTTCTTTCTGGTACTTCTAACATCGAAGAAACAATGAATAACACTTTCAATGTATATCCAAATCCAGCTACTGATATGATTAATGTTGAGTTTTCTGAAAACTTCAACGGATCTGTAAGTATCTTGGATATTGCTGGTAAAGAAGTTTCAACTTCTACAGTTAGCGGTGTACAGCATACTGTTTCTACAAGTGCTTTAACAAACGGAATCTACTTCGTTAAAGTAAATGATGGAACAGCATCTCAAATAGAAAGAATAGTTGTTAAGAAGTAATTCTAAATAACTTTTAAATATTAAGCCGTTCAGAAATGAGCGGCTTTTTTTTATCTCAATAAAAATGAAAGTATCGATTGAGTGAATTCTTCAGGTGCTTCCGAATGAACCCAATGACCTGCTTCATCAATAGTAATAATGTTAGAATTAAGAAATTGATTGTCTATAGCATCAATGTCCTCGTCTAAAATATAATTAGACAATCCCCCACGAATAAATAAAGTTTCCTTTACCACCTCGCCTGCTGGTAATGCAGACAAGACATCTGACATCCGATCTATAAGCACTTCTATATTCATCCTCCATGCCAAGACTCCTTTTTCTTTCCAATAAAGGTTCTTCAATAAAAATTGCCTTAGACCTTCATCAGATAGAATTGGCTTTAGAAATTCATTTACTTGACTTCGAGCTGTTATATTTTCAAGATTAACCGATTGAATGGCATTGATTACATCCTGATGATGCATGGGGTAAGACTTGATTCCCATATCTACAACAATCATTTTATCAATATAAGAGCTATCATTCAGAGCTAAATGCATTAATATCTTCCCTCCCATTGAATGCCCAATGAAATTACCATGATTTACACCTAGCCCCTTAAGAGACTCAGCTACATCTGCAGCCATAACCTCATAATTGTGCGTGTCACTCCATGGAGACCTTCCATGATTCCTTAAATCGAAAAGAATTACCCTATAATATGAAGACAGGTGTTTAGCATGTGATTGCCAATTATCAGAAAAACCAAAAAGACCATGAAGAATAATAAGAGGCTTCCCCGAACCAAACTCTTTATGAAATAATTTCATTTAATTAGTCAATGAGATTTTCTATTCGTAATGCTGAAACTTGAAACTGATTGTTATTTATTTTCTCAATGGCGCCTTGTATCATTACTTCATCAATATTTTTATCATTAAATGATACCTTGACGAGCTGAATAGTTTGATCCTCTTTGAAGTCAATGTCAACAGTTGATACACCATGCAATGCGTTTAATTCTTTTTTAATAGATGCCACACATCCCATTTTACATACCATCCCTTCTACATCTGCCGAACAAACCTTATTAGGAACATCTAGTTTTTTGTTTGACGTTATCGCACTTGTATTTGTTGAGGAAGTAGTATTCGTAGCATCATCAGAACAGGAGAAAAGTATTAAGGATAAAATAAAAATAATTCTCATGGTTTTTTTTACAAAATTAACAATTATACCATCATCAATTATGAGAATATTTATGTTTTTTTAATTCAATAAATAATGAAGGGCTCAATATCATTATAGATTATTAGCGGGCATGATAAATATTCGTTTTACTCCCTTTTGCCACAGACAGTATTCTTGTAGGAAATCATTTTTTATAGTACATTTGATAAAATTTAAGTATGAAAAGTTTAGCTCTCTTATCGTTATTTGCCATCATTTTTCTTTCCTCTTGTAATAAATACAGTGAAGGACCCAATTTTTCTCTTTTAACGAGAAAAGCCAGAATCACAAATGATTGGGTATTAGAAAGCTACACAAAGGATGGTACTGATCTGTATGATGCCTCATACGAGATGAATTTGTCTATAGAAAAAGATGGGACATTTTCAAAATCCGTAATTACACCTAGCCTTGGACAGCTTCAATCTGTAACTACTCATGGGACCTGGGAATTTGACAATTCACAGAGCTCAATAACATTATTAGAAGCCGGTATGTTACTTGGTGAAAGTTATGAGATTATTATGCTCAAAAACAAAAACCTTAAATTAAGACAAACAGATTATAATAATTCTGATTATGATTGGTTGTTTTATTCCAATTAATCTACAAAACGAGAGTCTATCTCCATCACCTTACTGCAATTATCACAAGTTCTTTTCTCCTCAGAGCTGTAGAATGTTTTGAATCTGGATAAAAAATCTTCTTCGATGTTTCTTAATGGGAACTTGTATTCGTGTAACAAATGATTGCAATCATCGCAAAACCACATTAATCCATCAATTAAATCTGTCCCACTCCTAACCTTCTCAATGACCAAGCCGACAGTATTTTCTCCTCTTATAGGTGAATGTGGAATATTGGCTGGCAACAGAAATATATCACCCTCCTTAATTATAACATCCTTTGATTTTCCATCTTCCTGGACTTTAACAGTTATATCTCCTTCGATCTGGTAGAATAGTTCCTCACTTTCATTGTAATGATAATCCTTACGTGCATTTGGCCCACCCACAACCATCACAATAAAATCACCTGCCTCAATGTACAAGTTCTTATTCCCTATAGGTGGCTTTAAAACGTCTCTATTTTCATCAATCCACTTTTGAAGGTTAAACGGAGCAAGCATATCTCTTTTTTTTTAATAAAGTTAAGAAATTTGGGGTGATTAAATTGATTATACCACCACATTAGAATAAGAACGCTTAATTAAGCTTAGCGTATAACTTGTTTAACCATTTGTCTATTCGATTCTTTATCGATTAAAATCAAATAATAAACACCGGCCTCCAACTCCTCAGATATCATATAGGTATTAATTCCATTTCCAATTTCAATACTCTGGTTTAATATTTCAGAACCTGTACCACTTAAAAGAACCAACTTAGCACTACCAATAACAGGATTGTTTTTTAGGATTACTTGAAAGGAACCAGAGCTAGGGTTTGGATAAACCGATAATTGTCCCACATTACTTTCAGCACATGATATAGCGATAGGGTTATAGGCTTTAATTGTACCATCAATATCCACCTGTGATAATCGATAATAGTTTGTGCCCGAATATACATTTTCATGAATGAATTGATATTCTTTTAATTCGGTGCTCATTCCTTCAGAAACTACATTACTCAAGATAGACCAATACATCCCATCTCTGGAATATTCCAATTCAAAGTGGGAGCTATTATATTCTGAGGCAGTTTGCCAATCGATTTCAATATTAGAATCATTACACATACCATTAAAAGAAATGAGCTCTACTGGCAATCCCTCTCCATTATTTTTTCCAGCATTAAAAATGCTAAAACCACTTGTAGATCCTGATAGATAAAAATCAGCATTGGTACCGGTAGTGTGAATATGATTCAAAGAGGTCCAAGTCTTGTGATGTAAATTTGGATCATTAGAACCGGCACTCTTAATGATTCTAACATTTTCAAACTCACTTTCCGAAGTAAATGCCACAGCATTTGCAATATTGTTCATATGTAATGAGATTTCATAAGAAGTATTATTTATAGATGACTCATAATCATTACCTGTTGGATTTATTTCCCAATAACCTTCTTCACTATAGTTTTGAATCACTTTATTGTCCGTAGTTATGAGAGGAAGGCCATTATATAAATCTGCACCTTCATCTTGAGGAATACCACTTTTATAGGTAGCAGTGATATATTGATTTATTCCTGGAGAGGATGAGAAATCCACGGTAAAATCTCTTATCACAGTTCCATTTCCTATTGGGAAAAATTTCGAACTTGATGTATTTGGAAAATACCTTTTTAAAGATCCGGTAATAAAGCCGTCAGTATATTCAATTACCCCATGGTCTGAACTACTCGTTCCAATTGTAAGAAGGTTTGACTCGTTTATAACATTTCCCTCTATCATTTTTAAAGTTTCTGTTATAGTCCAAGGTGTATTCAATAATACACTTCCACTAGTCTTATCAATCGTTAAATTATCAACTTCAGAACTTACTCCTTCAATTGTTTGATCTGAAGTACCATTAAGAATAATCGAACCTCCGGATATTACTCCCGAATTAGCAATATCACCAAGTACAGTGAGATTGCTTGAAATATTCAATAAACCATCAATAGCAATATTTAAATCATTCACTGTGTAATTATTGGACGAAGTGAAGTTAGAAGAACTTATACACACATCCGAATTTAAGTGGGACATTATGTATAGGTTAGATGAATTATCCGGTACTAAAGAGGATTGTTTGAGCCACTTTGAGCCATCCCATTTGTACCAGTTTTCTGATGTATTCCACTCTGCATTTGATAAACCTCCCCAAATCCAAGAGTCAACATTTAAATTATCATAAGATTCCACGGGCTGATTAAACCGAACAACAATTTCTGCTGTAGAACCGCTACAAACTCCTTGTTCTTGGTTCCAAGTAAGTGTTACATCGTCATTGAAGGTATTTGTTGTAAACATCGTTGACGCTTCATTAGCAGCATCAAAACCTCCAAAACCTGTATTGTTCCAAGTTCCTTCAGAATCATTTGCATCAGTTGAAATATTATATGTAATTATTCCACAAGTATTTGAACCGGTAAAAGGCGCAGAGGTAATCGTTGGCTTCGGTTGAATTGAAATCAATACCTGATCAGTTGATTCACATCCATTTGCCTCTACAGTCATTACATATGTGGTATTAGATGTTGGACTTGCTACAGGATTATTAATGCTTGAGTTAGATAAACTAGATGCATTATCCCAACTATAATTAACACTTGGAGTCCCTGTAATTAAAATGTTATCAATAATCCACCAATATTCGTAATTGGCATCATAATAGCGAAATCGCACTTTCATTCTATCATTTTTATATGAAGAAAGATCTAAAGAAACATTAGCTGGTGATGGTGTAGTATTATCTCCTTGCTCTGTCGTGAATGAAGTAACTGTTTCCCATGCCGTGCCATTCCAAACATCGACATCTGCATTTTCAGTACTAAAAATGGGTAAATTATGATCGAACTCCAATGTTATGGATGACATGTTTGAACCATCAAATTCAGGAGTAATAAGAGATTCATCCATATCCAAAGATCCATATGAATCACTGTTTACTCTTGCGTAACTTGTTCCATTGGAATAGGCTCCTGAAGTCCAATACCAAGTTTCATAGGTGTTGTCTCCTGAATTATCCCCATCATTTCTAAGGTTAAATTTAAATGTAGACTCAAAATCTTCCGCATACAAAATCATTGAAGAAACTTCTGCAGAACCATTTAACTGCTGTGTCGATTCTTCACATATGGTTGTTTCAGTTCCTGCATCTAAATTTGAAGGTCCCTCATAATTCGTCATTGAAATAAAATGAAAATCTTCTCCGTCCTTCATCGTGTATGGTCCTGTACAAATACTTCCTGTACCTTCCGCATTTACATAATATGTATCGGTATTTGAAATGGCAGGCATCTCAATAATCGAACCCGTTCCTGAAATTGTCCCACCTATTTGTGTATTGGACCAATCGTAAAGCTTATAATTCACACCAACTTCCGAACCACTGAGGGTCAGGGATTCACTATCCGAACAGATTGCAGGGTTATGGTTAATTGTATAGCTAACATTTGGGAGTGTACAAAATTTTTCAAAACGAATAACAGCTTTATATTTTGAACGATTTCCTCCACTTAATGTACACCCTGATGACAAATCACCGTAACGGTATGCAGACCGGTTTAGATTATTAGCATCTTTAAATACATAGATCCCACCATTATTTGCGAATGGGGCTCCATTAGGGTTGTCGTAACAAACTTGAATCAAGAGATTACTTGTTCCATCCCAAGTAAAAGGAGTTTGTAAATCAAATTGCTTCCATTCATCAACTGTGAAATCAGCAGGATCAATGTTCGGTGTATTATAAACTGTTGTTAATTCGGCATCATATGACGGAGGTGCATTAAACAAATTTGTACCTGTATTTTTCATTGAAATAGTAAAATTATTCAATGATGCACCAGGCAAATCAAATATTAATAAATGAATTGCTTCAATAGAAAAACCACTCGGCATCCCTTCTGCTTGAAGCTCAGCTGCTGAGTAGATGTATTGAACCCGAGAATCCTCATAAAAGCTATTAATTGAAGATAGACCAGGGAAAGTTGTTGAATGCGTTGGGTTTCCAATCGTATATACCTGAGAAAATACATACGTGCCCAATAACACGAAGATAGAAATAAGGAATGTGTTTTTCATAATTCAAAAAAAATCTAAATTTAAATTACTTGTGAGTTTTAAAATAAAATAGCCTTCCTTGTAGTATAGGAAGGAAAAGTTTGTTTTAGCAACGCAAAAGTAAAACAATTTTCGTGTTAAAAAAAAAAAGTCATATTAACTTAATATTAAGATTAAACCCATTGGACATTCAAAAATAAATGCATAAAAAAAAGGCCCTCTTTCGAGGGCCTTTATATGTATTTAAATTAGACTTTATTTAACACTATGTTTAAGAACAATGGTAGTTTTATCTCCATTTATAACAGAAATATAATATATGCCGGGAGCAAGCTCCTCATCTACCACATACATATTGATTCCAGATTTAACATCAATAGATTTCATTAATACTACATTTCCTTTAGTATCAACAACATTCATTTCGGCATCTCCAATGATATCTGTATTGTTCAGTATCACCTGGAATGATCCAGAACTAGGATTCGGGAATATTGAGAAATAACCGGCAGTAGTTTGTGAACAACTAACATTGATGATATCATATGTTTTTGACGTACCATCAATATCAACTTGAGTCAAACGATAGTAGTTATTACCACCATGGGCATTAACATCTGTATATTTATATGTCAGCATTTCATTACTGATTCCGGCAGCTTCAATCGTTTTAACTACATCCCAAATAATTCCATCTCTTGAATTTTCAACATCAAAATGAGAACTGTTATACTCAGAAGCCGTCTCCCAAATCAATTCAACCAAGCCATCATTACAGCTTCCGTTGAAAGAGACTAGCTCTACGGGTAATGGGTCTCCATTATCCGAACCTCCACCAAATACACTAAATCCGGTTGAAGTTGCTGTAACGGCAAAGTTTGAATTTGATGGATTAGCTCCATTATATCCTGAAACACTCTGGTTAGTCAAGGCTTCCCATGATAGGTGATGCTGACTTGCTGTATTAGATCCTGCGCTTTTGATTATTCGCGTTTTACTATAATCCGTAGCATCAGCAATACCATTCATATGTAAG
>Ga0206679_10001991_pt1 | contig 16578 bp, 14 predicted proteins | sample M110012015metaG_FD_155464 | JGI IMG/M metagenome (GOLD analysis project Ga0206679, IMG submission 155464) | Ammonia-oxidizing marine archaeal communities from Monterey Bay, California, United States - M1 100m 12015 | ecosystem: Environmental > Aquatic > Marine > Intertidal zone | place: USA... | reverse complement strand
TTTGCCGTATTCTTGGTTTGCCAGATCCTAGAACTGAGGGGTCTAAAAACCCAGGGGCTACAAATGTTCTTAGAATTGGTGGAAAAAAAGTTGCGGCATTTGTTCTTATATTTGATGGCCTTAAGGGTGCAATGCCTGTCTTGCTTGCTCATTATTTTGGCCTAAGCTTGTTTGAGTTAACAATTATTCTCCTCAGCGCTTTCCTTGGTCATGTTTTTCCAATTTACTATGGGTTTAAAGGCGGTAAAGGTGTGGCAACATACCTAGGAGGACTCATAGGTTTAAATTTCTTTGTAGGATTAACATTTTCAATTATTTGGCTTATCGTTGCCAAAGTAATAAAAGTATCATCCATTGCGGCCTTAACTGCAACACTTCTCTCTCCGATTTATTTTTATTTCATAACTACTCATGACGTGAAAGCAACTTTGGTTATTTTTCTAATAAATCTGTTTATTTATTTTACTCATCGTGAGAATATTAGACGAATTATGAATGGAGAAGAGGGGGTGATTGGCTCCTAGTTAGAAGTGTTACTCTGTCTTAATGGCGCCGCCTTTATTAAATCTCATAGGTAAAGGAAATCCTTAATATACATATAACTACTTTACTTTGTAGGTAGTGCATTCTAGTTCTCGTTATTACACACTTTTGATTTAAAAGAAGGTCAGAACTGACTCACATTAATTCATTTTTGCATACTAATTAAAGCTCTTAAAAATAACTTTAGTTTCTTTCATTTTATTAATTTGTGCCATTGTCATCCAGCAAGAAAGATAGTATGTGCCATCAGTTATTATTTCGCTCAATTCACTCATTGGAATAGCTTTAAGATTTGGCTTTGGAAGTTTAATATTTTCACTTTCCATAATATTAATAACTACATTTGCTTTAACGCCAAAGTTGACATTTTCAGGCACAACACCATAATCTTCTACAATTGTATCTAAGTCTAATTTAGCAACAGCAACCCCAATAACATTTCCTTTGTCATTCATTATTGGTCCACCACTACTTCCTGGCTGGAGTGAGGCATCAATCTGAAGATTTGAGAAGTTATTTGCTATCCCTGTGAGCGAACTAACTATTCCTCTTGTTACTTTCACAGAAGTACTTATGTCTCTTCCAAATGGATGTCCTGCGACATAAACTTCTGTCAATAATTTAGTGGATTCTCTACTTAAGGGATAGAAACTTCTAGGTTTGAATTTGCCTTTTAGTAAAGCTATATCATTATTAGGGTCAAAGGTAACAATAGTTGATAAGATTGACTCTCCTTTGTCGTGAATATATACATCTGTACAACCCTTAATCACGTGATAGTTCGTTATGACATACCCATCTGAAGTAACAGCAAAGCCACTGCCAGAAGCTGCAGAATAAACCTGAGTATCTACTGGGTTCTCTATACAATTATTACCACTCTTTGTATAGCCAGAATTACACTTCCAACTAGAACCTGAAGCGAAGGCGTTAGGAGGAATATATATATTTTTGATACAGCTATTGCCACTTTTTTTGTACCCAGAATTACACTTCCAACTAGAACCTGAAGCATAAGCATTACGAGGGATAATATTTTCATATTGGAATTCATCATCTTTCCATATTCCTTCATCAACACCTCCATCTCCATAAAAATAAGCTCCTTGTCCATGCCTATATCCGTCTTTGAAATTGCCTATGTATTTATCTCCATTTGCCCAAGTGTACGTACCTTTTCCGTTATAAGAGCCATTCACATGATCACCTTCGTATTTATCTCCTTTGAACTCATTATCTGCCAAGAAGTAATAAGTACCCCATCCATGTCTATTGTCGTCTCTCCACTCGCCGACGTATTTGTCCCCTGAGTAGCCATCATCTGTAAAGATATGGGTACCAAAACAATTATTCCAAACTGAGGCTGCTGAAGGACAATTAGGTAAACTCCATACTTCTTTCGTAATCAGAAGTGATGTAAGAGTAATAATTAAAATAGGTAGTAGCTTCTTCATACTATGATTGTATATCAACTTAAGCTAAAGTCCAAATTTCGATTGATTTTTGGTGGTGTGTACAACTAAACTCTATTACACACTTATTACACAATTTACTGGAAACCCTATTGGAGTAGTGTCTGTAGCGGTTCTATATTACTCAGTCTTAATACTTACACCACGATTTAATAACGCGTTAGCTACAAGAGCTAGAACAATGATCATTAAGATAGGAACTAAAAAAGCTTTCCAAAGCTCAACTGAACCAACACCTAGAAAACCTAATCTAAATGCATCCATCATATAATAGATAGGATTAAATGAAGATAGCCCTCTCCAGAAACTTGGCAAAATATCAATACTATAAAACATCCCACCAAGATACGTCAGTGGCAGTAAAACAAAGTTTGGAATTATTGAAATATCGTCAAAAGTCCTTGCAAAAACAGCATTTATAAAGCCAGCAAGAGCAAACATTACTGATGTTAAAAGGAAAGTAATACCAATAATCAAAAGACTATAAATTTTAATTTCAACAAAAAATGATATGGTAAAGGTTACAGCAAGTCCAACGCAAAACCCTCTTGCTATGCCGCCACTAACAAACCCTAATAAAATAACCCAATTGGGTGTTGTTGAAACTAACAATTCTTCAAAACTGTTATTGTATTTAGTCATAAAAAATGAGGAGACAGTATTTGCATAAGACTGCATGATAACCGTCATAAGAATAATTCCTGGAACAATAAAGTGGAGATAGTCAATACCCTGCATTTGGCCAATTCTTCCGCCCATTAAACCACCAAATATTAGCAAGTAAAGAGAAGTTGTGATAACTGGTGGAACGATAGTTTGAACCCAAATTCGTGCAAATCTAAGTATTTCTTTAATAACAATTGTCTTATAAGCAATCCACATAATATTTAACTTGTAAGAGATAAAAAGAGGCCTTCTAAGCGATTTTGTGAACTACGAAGATGGGAGACATGAATATTTTTAGCAGACAAACTAGAAACCACATCAGAAATTGAAGTGCCGTCTCCAAGAGCAACTTGCAAAGTATAGTCATCTATCAATTTACAGTCGCAATCATTGATCTTAATATTACTATTTAACTTTTCGACAGTATCTAAAATAATGACTTGTTTTTTTGCCTTAGAGAGGAGTTTTTTCATATTTGATTGTTCAACTAAAACACCATTATTAAGAATTGCAATATTTCTGCACAAAGACTCGGCCTCTTCCAAATAATGAGTGGTTAAAATAATTGTCATTCCTTCTTTATTTAGCTGGGTTAAATAATGCCACATTGATTGACGAATTTCCACATCAACACCAGCGGTTGGTTCATCTAAGATCAATATGCTAGGTTTGTGCATTAATGCCCTTGCAAGCATTAGGCGCCTTTTCATGCCTCCAGATAAAGATTGGGCAACATCAAAACGTCGATCCCACAATTCCATCTTTTTTAAAAGCACTTCTGCCTGAATTTTGGCATCATTTCTTGGGATGCCAAAATAGCCTGCTTGGTTTATCAAAATCTCCATATTAGGCTCATGAGGATTAAAGTTAAACTCTTGCGGCATTAAGCCAATCATTTTTTTGACTTCATTCGTATGTAATTTCTGATCCAATCCATTAATTAGAACCTCGCCCGAGGTACGTTTCAATAATCCTGCAATAATTCCAATTGCGGTGGTCTTGCCCGCCCCATTAGACCCTAAAAGTGCAAAAAAGTCACCCTTCTCAACCCTTAGATTAATACCTTTTAAAGCTTCAAGTTTGTTGGAATATGTTTTAGCTAGGTTTAGAGTAGAAAGAGCAAGAGACATAAATTAATGACAAGGGGGCAAAAAAGTTAAGAGTAAATGTGGATTATTTATCGTTTTAGTATATAAATTAATTTTAACATTAATCGCCTTTCATAGAGTAAATTTGGGATAATTAGAATGTTCAAAATTAAAGCAATTTAATAGTACATATGCCTACCCAAAAAAATGTAGAGTTACCTGATATTGGTGATTTTGATGCCGTAGATATTATCGAAGTTCTTGTAAAGGTTGGAGATACTGTAAATGAAAATGACAGCATCATTACACTTGAGACAGATAAAGCTACAATGGAAATACCGGCTCCCTTTTCAGGAAAGGTAACTAGCCTTTCAATAAAGGTTGGAGATAAGGTAGTTCAAGGTGACCTAATACTGACTCTAGAAAGTGAGTCTGAAACTGAAACTGATTCTGAAGTTGAAACTGATGCCTCATCAGATCAATCAGATAACAAGGTAATTGATAATAGTGAGGCAACAGTCACTTCAACTGTATCGCAAGATAATATAAAACAACCAGAGGAAGTCTCACTCAAAACAGATTCAAATTCGCATGCATCACCTTCAATTAGAAAACTAGCTAGAGAACTTGGAGTTAGCTTATCAAGAATAAATGGAACTGGGAAAAAAGGACGGATTCTTGAGAAAGATTTAAAATCCTTTGTAAAGGAGCTTGTTACTCATGGAAATTTAAATGAAGAGGTTGAGACAATCCCTTTATCAAGGATCAAGAAATTGTCCGGAAAACATCTTTCTAATTGCTGGAATACGATTCCACATGTCACCCAATTTGATGAAGTTAATATTGATCAATTAGAAAAATTTCGTAAGCATCAAAAAGAAAAAAATATTAAATTAAGCCCTTTAGTTTTCATTATGAAGGCGGTTGTTCAAGTCCTAAAACGCCACCCCAACTTTAATGCCTCTTTGGATGAAGGTGGGGAAAACCTTATTCTTAAAAAATACTTCAATCTTGGAATAGCCGTTGATACTCCTAATGGTCTTCTAGTCCCAGTTGTTAAAGATGTCAGCAAAAAGTCACTGATTGAACTTTCAGAAGAGCTTGCAGATATTTCTTTGAGAGCACGAGAAGGTAAACTTGATTCAAGTGAAATGAAGGGGGCTGGTTTCACAATATCTAGCTTAGGTGGTATCGGTGGAACACAATTCACACCGATCATTAACTCTCCGGAAGTTGCAATTTTAGGTGTATCAAGAACTCAAATTAAACCTATTTGGAATGGTAACTCTTTTGAGCCAACTGCGATGATTCCATTGGCACTTTCATATGACCATAGAGTAATTGATGGCGCTGAGGGAGCAAGGTTTATGGCTGAATTAAATCAAGTCTTAAGTAATATTATGGAGATGTTGTTATGATTAAAACTCAAGTCTTAGTTATTGGATCTGGTCCTGGTGGATATACTGCAGCATTTAGAGCTGCAGACTTAGGAAAAGAAGTGACTCTTATTGAGCGCCACGAATCATTAGGTGGTGTTTGTCTTAACGTTGGCTGTATTCCATCCAAATCACTTCTTCATACAGCTGAAGTTATTAATGAAACTAAACATGCAAGTGAACTTGGGATAACTTTTTCAAAACCCAAAATTGATCTTAAGGGTGTAATAAAAAATAAAGATAGCATAGTTAATAAACTTACAGGCGGTATCCAGGCACTTGCCAAAGCAAGAAAAGTAAAAGTTATTAATGGGTACGCTAAATTTTTATCTAAAAATCAAGTTACTCTTGATGGCACTGATGAAGTTATAGAGTTTGAACAGTGCGTTATTTCTGTAGGATCAAGGGTTACTAAGTTCCCTATGTTTCCTTTTGAGGATAAAAGGGTAATGGATTCTACTGATGCTCTTCTTTTGGATGATATACCGAAACGAATGCTAGTTGTTGGTGGTGGAATTATTGGCTTAGAGATGGCTACAATTTATGACGCCCTTGGGACTGAAATTACAATTGTTGAACTCGGAAGTCAAATCATTCCTGCTGCTGATAAGGATATTGTTAATCCGCTCTTTAAGAAAATTAAGAAAAATTATGCAAATATTTTCTTAAACACAAAAGTCACTTCAATGACTGCGTTAAAAAAAGGCATTAAAGTAGTTTTTGAGGGCAAAGATGCCCCTAAGTCAGATACGTTTGACAAAGTTTTAGTCGCAGTTGGAAGAACCCCTAATGGAACGCTCATAGATGCTGACAAAGCTGGTGTTAATTTTAATGAAAATGGCTTCATTGAGACAAACAAACAAATGAAAACTAACGTTGAAAATATCTATGCAATTGGGGATGTTGTTGGCCAACCAATGCTTGCTCATAAGGCAGTTCATGAGGCTAAAGTTGCTGCTGAAGTCATTTGTGGCAAAAAGTCTGGTTTTGATGCTCTGACAATTCCTTCGGTTGCTTATACAGACCCAGAGGTTGCATGGACAGGCAAAACTGAAAAAGAGCTTAAAGAAGCTGGTATAGAGTTTAAAAAAGGCATTTTTCCGTGGGCTGCATCTGGAAGAAGTTTAAGTATTGGAAGAACTGAAGGGGTATCAAAAAGCCTTTTTGATTCTAAATCGGGTAAGATTCTCGGCATGGGTATATGTGGAACAAATGCAGGCGACTTGATTGCAGAGGCAAGTCTAGCAATTGAAATGGGTTGTGATATGAGTGATATTGCGTTAACTATACATGCTCACCCAACATTATCAGAAACGACTGCGTTTGCAGCAGAAATGGCTGAGGGAACAATTACAGACTTAATGCCTCCAAGGAAAAGAAAGTAGGTTTAATATGGATTTTAAAGAAGCAAGAAAAAATGTTATCGAGCAACAAATTAGACCTTGGGGTGGACTCAATGTAAGAGCAAATCAAGCACTTTCAGATATTCCACGGGAGAACTTTGTGCCTGAGGAGTATCAAAAACTAGTATTCGCAGATATTGAGATACCTCTAAATGAATTAGACAAGATGCTCTCTCCAAAAATAGAGGGAAGAATATTAGACAGTCTCAATCTTCAAGGCAATGAAGATACCCTAGAGGTTGGCACTGGAAGTGGTTACTTAACATCCGTTCTAGCAAAACTATCAAACTCAGTCACAAGCATTGAAATTGAGCATGACTTATATCTTAAAGCGAAAGAAGATATAGGAAAACTCAAGCTAAACAACATTACACTCATTAATGAGGCTTTTAGTTCTTCAAATTTTAAAGAGGCTCAGTTTGACACAATTGTCATTAGTTCTGCCCTACCCACGATAGGGGATGATTTAAAAAAACTTTTAAAAGTAGGTGGAAAATTATTTGTTGTTGTAGGCTCAAAAAATCAAATGCACGCTACCCTAATTTCAAGAGAAACTGGACTTCTTTGGAATTCTAAATCCCTTTTTGAAACTCATCTAGAATTCATGAAAGGTCATGAACCATCTATACAATTCTCTTTTTGATTTGGAATAGGCAGCCATGCTTAATTCAATTTTAAACTTTTTAACTAAAAAGCCTACTTGGTCTTTATTTACATTTTTAGTTATCATTGGTGCATCGTTTCTTCAGATACAACATTTCTCCCTTGACGCTTCATCAGAATCATTATCTTTAGATGGCGATAACAATCTAGAGCTTTACTTTGACACTCAAAAAACCTTTGGCTCAGATGAGTCATTGATAATTAGCTATTCAGCTAAAGATGGGACAGTGCTTTCAAAAGAGCAATTGACTTATTTAAGGTCACTAAGGGATGAATTATTAGATATTAATGGAATTAGCTCAGTCATATCAATTCTAGATGTTTCACTTTTTCAATCACCGCCACTCTCACTGGTTGAACTAGCAAGTGATGTTTATACAATTGACAATGGAAAAGCCGATCAAGGCCTTGTTGCTAAAGAATTTCAAAATAGCCCTCTCTACGCTAATAACATTGTCAGCTCTGATTTAAAAACTACAGCTTTATTAATCCCCCTCGCAACTGATGATCATAAAGTACTAATAAATGATGACTCACTAAAGCTATTAATAGAAAAAATTCGCGCAACAATGAGTCAATATGAAAATAACGCCACACTTTACTTGGGCGGCGTCCCGATGATTAGAAATGATGTCATTGATTTTATTAAAAATGATTTAATTATATTTAGTCTTGCTGTTGTCTTAGCTATGTCATTAATGCTTTCACTCTTTTTTCAGAAAATTAGATGGGTTTTAATCCCAATTGCAATAAGCATCATTGGCGCTTTGTTTATGACTGGATTGATTAGCGCAATAGGTTGGAAGGTGACGGTTATTTCTGCTAATTTCTTTTCACTTCTTCTTGTCATGACTCTATCAGTAATTATTCATTTAGTTGTTCGATATAGAGAAATATCAAGCCAACAAACAGGTATCAGTAACGACGAAATGATAAGAAGAACTATAAATGAAATGATTAGGCCATGCATCTATACAGTTGTCACAACCATAGCTGCATTTGCTTCACTGACTGCAAGCAATGTGCAGCCTGTAATTGATTTTGGTTTAATGATGAGTATTGGTGTCACGGTTGCATTTATATTGTCATTTATAGGTTTTGCAATAGTCATGACGCTCTTACCGATAACTCAATCATCACAAAAACCTGGGCAATTTTATGTCCTTCAAAAGTTAGCTATTGCAACAGATAGAGGCGGCAAGCAAATACTTTTTGGTATAGCAATATTAAGCGCTATTGCAATTTTTGGTTTAACTAAGCTCTCTGTAGAAAATAGCTTTATCAATTACTTTAAAAAAGATACTGAAATCTATCAAGGACTTAATTTCATAGACAAAGAACTGGGCGGCACGATTCCACTTGAAATTGTTTTTAATGATTTAGCAAGTGCGTACTGGGCAGATGCTAGTCTCAGAGATGACTTTCATGAAGTTCATCAATATCTCGATAGCATTCCAAGCATAGGAAAGGTTTTATCAATCGATACATTTATGCAGGTCCTCAAAGAATCTAACGATGGAAAAGCACCTAATGGCTTTTTGCTGATTCTTGGCAAAAACAATATGCCTGATTTTGCAAAATCCCAAGTTTTAAAGCCTCACATATCAGATGAAACTGATCAAATCAGGATTGTTGCTAGAGTTAAAGAAACAACAACTGGCTTAAACAGAAACCAATTAATAATCGACATCAAAAATGAATTAGTTGAAAATTTTTACTTTAGCGAAGATGATTTTTATTTCACTGGAACTTTTTCACTCTACAACAATCTATTACAAAGTTTATTCTCTTCACAAATCAAAACTATCTTGACTGTTTTTACAGTCATCTTTATGCTTTTTATGATTGTATTTAGGTCTATCTCTATTGCGCTAATAGCAGTAATACCCAACATCATACCTTCTCTTATCATTCTTGGATTAATGGGCTTGGCAAGAATACCTCTGGATATAATGACAATTACAATTGCCGCTATTGCTATAGGAATTGGTATTGATAATGCCATACATTATATAAATAGATTTAAATCAGAGCTTCTAGTAGAGGGTGACTATGTCTCTTCAATGTATAGAGCTCATAACTCTATTGGTGTCTCTATGTTTTATACAGCAGCAACGGTTGCAATAGGATTCCTTGTTTTGATATTGTCGAACTTTATCCCAAGCATATATTTTGGAATTTTCATGGCAATTGCAATGCTTAGTGCTGTAGTAGTAAATCTTACTTTACTACCCAAATTACTAATATTTTTTGAACCAAGAATGAATAAAATAAGTCTTGAAAATAAAAAACCCCACCTCGAATAAGAGTGTGGGGTTAGTCTACTATTAAAAGGAGAAATAAGTTAAATATAGTAGTTTTTAACTTGCGGGAAATTATATATAAAAAATAATTTAATATTTTTTAATTTTGTGTCTTTTTGTGACAAAAAACTATGACAAAAGATTTTCAATTTGATGTTCTAATTATAGGCTCCGGAGCTGCCGGATTAATGAGTGCTGTTCAGCTCTCAAATACCACTTCAATAGCGGTAATTGCTAAAGATAAAATATTAGAAGGCTCATCTTATTATGCCCAAGGTGGAATATCGGCTGTATTAGATCCAGAGGATAATTTTGCTTCACACATTGAAGATACTATGAATACTGGTTTTAATCTTGGTAACGAAAATAGTATTAGGTTTATGGTGGAACAAGCACCTCAAGCTATTAAAGATCTTGAAAGCGCTGGAGTTCAATTTTCTCACATCAATAATAACTATGATCTTACTACAGAGGGTGGCCATAGTTCAAAAAGAGTTGCTCATGTTGCCGATAAAACCGGCCAATCTATTCAAGTAAACCTGCTTGCACAGGTAAAGCAACAAAACAACATCAAACTTTTTGAAGAATATGTAGCTGTCGACCTTGTTTTTAAGGATAAAAAATGTCATGGTGCATATGTTTTCGATAAAAACTCTAAGGAGGTAGTGACCTTTGGCTCGAAAAAAACTATTCTTGCAACGGGCGGTGCCTCGAAATCTTATTTATATACCTCAAATCCAGATACTTCAACTGGAGATGGTATTGCCATGGCTTACAGAGCAGGATGTGAGATAACCAATATGGAATTTACACAATTTCATCCTACATGCCTGTTTCATCCTCATGCCAAATCATTTCTAATATCAGAAACGCTTCGAGGTGAAGGCGCAAAACTTCTTTTGCCTGATGGTAAGGAGTTTATGCACAAATATGATGATCGACTTGAGCTAGCACCGAGAGACATAGTTGCCAGAGCTATCGATAATGAGATGAAGGTTAATGGTTTTGATTGTGTATTTCTAGATTTCTCATTCAAAGATGAAGAGTGGATTAAATCTAGATTTCCAACAATCACTCAGCGCTGTAAAGAACTTGGTATTGATATATCAAAGGAGGCTCTTCCCGTTGTTCCTGCTGCACATTACACTTGTGGTGGAGTCAATACAAATATAGATGCACAAACCAGTATAACTAATCTTTATGCTGTTGGTGAAGTGGCACATACTGGGGTTCATGGGGCAAACAGAATGGCAAGTAACTCTTTGCTTGAGTGCGTTGTTTTTGCGAAGTCCTGTGCTAATCATGTCAATGGTTGTGCATTAGACAATACACCGGCCAAGATTTCAAAATGGGATGACTCAAGAGTTGCGCCTTCCAAAGAAAAAGTTGTTATAGCTCATTTATGGCACGAAATAAGACTCATAATGTGGAACTTTGTTGGCATTGTTCGAAGCAATAATCGGCTTAACTCAGCATATCTAAAAATTCAACAAATTAATAAAGAGGTAGATGAGTATTATCGTGTTTATACTGTAACCGAAGATTTAATTGAATTAAGAAACTTAGCTCAAACTTCTAAAATTATTGTAGAATCTGCCCTTTCTAGAAAAGAGAGCATAGGATTGCACTTTAACCAAGATTACCCGAATCAAATGAGCAAGACTCGTAACACAGTAATGATGAAATCATGATATTAGAAATCCTAAAATACCCTGATAAACGCTTAAGAACTGTTGCGAAACCAGTTGAAAATGTTAATAACGACATAAAAAAGCAAGTTAAAGATATGTTTGAAACTATGTATGATGCACCAGGAATTGGTCTTGCAGCAACTCAAGTTAACTTTCATCAGCGTCTTATAGTTATTGATGTATCGGAAGAGTGTAATCAACCACTCTGTCTAATTAATCCTGAGATCATTGAAAAGAATGGTGAGATTGAGTGGGAAGAGGGCTGTCTTTCAGTGCCAAATTACTACGAAAACGTTAAAAGAGCAAATGAAATTAAAGTTAGCGCTCTGAACGAACTTGGTCAATCATTTGAAATTGAGGTAAACGAGATGCTTTCCGTTTGTATCCAGCATGAAATGGATCATTTAGATGGAATATTATTTGTAGACCATTTATCAAAGCTAAAGCAGAAGCGACTTAAAAAGAAAGCTGAAAAGCAAACAAAAAAGCTTTAAGTTGTTAGCTTTATGAATATTGGGACACACAAACTAACATCAAAAGTACTGCTTGCACCTATGGCTGGCACCAGTGACAAACCCTTTAGAATGATATGTAGAAAACTAGGTGCTGGCCTTACAACCTCTGAAATGGTTGTGATACAAAAACATCTATTAAATTCAAACAAATCAAAGCATCGCTTAGATTTTAGCTCAGAACAATTACCTATCAGTATTCAGATTGCGGGATCAGAGGCCAATGAGCTAGCAGATTCAGCAATAAAAGCACTAGAATTTGGAGCAGATATCATTGATATTAACATGGGATGTCCAGCAAAAAAAGTTTGTAACAAGGCTGCTGGATCTGCTCTCATGCAAAATGAAGAATTGGTAGAAGATATTTTAAAATCTGTAGTGAATGCAGTTGAAGTGCCTGTCACTCTCAAAATGAGAACAGGCTGGGATGCAGACAATAAAAATGCGCCAACCATTGCTAAAATTGCTGAAGATAATGGTATACAAATGCTTGCAATACATGGCAGAACGAGAACACAGAAGTACAATGGTGATGCTGAATTCGACACAGTCAAAAAGATTGTAAACCAAGTATCGATTCCGGTTGTTGCAAATGGAGATATAGATTCACCACAAAAAGCTAGAGAAATATTGGACTATACTGGCGCAGATGCAGTGATGCTTGGAAGAGCTACTCAAGGAAATCCATGGCTGATTAGTCAAGTCAATGAATTCCTAACATCAGGAGAAATTCCAAAAGAGCCGACATTAGATATAAAAATTCCACAGATTTTAAGTCATATTTCACAAATTCATGATTTTTATGGTTATAAAATGGGTACACAGCTATCCAGAAAGCATATTTTTTGGTATTCTATGCACCTTGACCAAGAAAAAAGCTTAGCCTTTTGGCCAAACATTAACAGAGTGTCAGACCACTCTGAACAATATTCGAAATTTCATGAATTTTTGTATTCGATATGAAACAAAGGGGTTTACAGGATTGCATTAAAGAAAATCTTGAGAAGTATTTCTCAGACTTGAATGGTGAATCATCTAACGGTGTATTTAAGATGGTTACTCAACAAGCTGAGTCAGCAACTATTAAGTTTGTTCTTGACAAAGTCAATCAAAATCAAAGTGAAGCGGCCAGAATTCTTGGTATAAATAGGGCTACCTTAAAGAAAAAAGTAAGCCTTTACAACCTGTAAGAGTTTATAATTTAATACTTAAAATTTCTACATCTCTAAATCCTAAAAATGCCTATAAAAAGAGCTTTAATAAGCGTTTCAGATAAAACTGGAATCGCTGAATTTGCAAAAGGCCTTTCATTATTAGATATCGAAATTATATCTACTGGTGGCACCGCGAAACTCCTTCAAGACAACAATATTCCTGTATCTGAAGTGTCTGACTTTACGGGCTATCCTGAAATGATGGCGGGACGCGTTAAGACTCTTAATCCAAAGATTCATGGCGGCATCCTTGCAAGAAGAGGCAAAGATGAAGATGTGATGTTAAAGAATAATATTAAACCAATCGACCTGGTTGTTGTCAATTTATATCCCTTTCAAGAAACAATTAAAAATCCAGATTGTACTGAAGAAGACGCAATCGAAAATATTGATATTGGTGGGCCAGCAATGCTTCGATCAAGTGCAAAAAATCATATTTCAGTAACAGTTATTGTTGACAGTTCTGATTATCATTCGACTCTAGATGAAATAGCTAAGAATGGAGACACAACTCTTGAAATGAGAAAATCTCTAGCTATTAAGGCCTTTGAACATACAGCCCAATATGACGGTGCCATTGCGAATTACCTTGGGCAAATGGAAGATGGATTTTCTAACACATTAAACTTACAATTTATAAAATCACAGACAATGCGTTATGGTGAAAATCCTCATCAAAGTGCTGCTTTTTATAAGGAGTCAAATCTCAACGAAGCGTCTGTTTCATCGAGTCATCAAATTCAAGGTAAACCGCTTTCATTCAACAATTTAGCTGATGCTGATGCCGCATTAGAATGTGTTCGTGATTTTGAAAAGCCTAGCTGTGTCATTATTAAGCATGCTAATCCATGTGGCGTAGCAACAAGAAAAAATACTCACTTAGCCTATCTCAGTGCTTATCAAACAGATCCAACATCTGCATTTGGAGGAATCATCGCCTTTAATCGTGAACTCAATGAGGAAACAGCTAAATCTATTATTGATAAACAATTTGTTGAAGTTATCATAGCTCCTAAAATTAATGATGAAGCAAAATCCGTATTATCAACAAAAGAAAATATAAGGGTTCTCGAGTGCGGTGAACTAAAAAAAGCTAAACAATCATTTGATTATAAAAAGATATCGGGAGGCCTTCTCATTCAAGACAAAGATTTAGCCGCCTTAAGCCCTTCTGAATTGAAGTGTGTATCTTTAGTTCAACCAACTGACTCTCAAATGATAGATTTACTGTTTGCCTGGAAAGTTGCAAAGTACGTTAAATCTAATGCTATCGTCTATGCAAAAAATCAAATGACTATTGGAGTCGGTGCAGGACAAATGTCGAGAATTTACTCTGCTAAAATTGCTGGCATTAAAGCTGCAGATGAAAATCTTGAAGTTAGTGGCTCAGTGATGGCTTCGGATGCTTTTTTCCCATTTAGAGATGGGATAGATGCTGCTGCAAAAGCTGGAGTCAAGGCAATCATCCACCCAGGTGGATCAATGCGTGATAATGAAGTTATAGCTGCAGCAAATGAGCATGGGATTGCTATGGTATTCACTGGGATGCGCCATTTTAAGCACTAAGATTGTGTTAGGATATTAATAACATGATAAAAACAGCAGGCGAACTAATAACTCAAGCTCAAAATCAAGTTGATTGTGTTAATCCAGTCAAAGCTAAAGCTTTATATGATGATTCAAATAATGCTGTTATTCTTGATGTTCGTGAAGCCAATAGTTATGACAAGTCTAGCCTCAATAATTCTATTAATATTCCTCGGGGACTCATAGAGATGTTAATTGAAAAAAATTGCCAAAACTCTGAAACTTTAATTTTAACTCACTGTGCTGGAGGTGGACGTGCATCACTTGCAGCCTTAACACTTCAGCAGATGGGCTACTCAAATGTCCACGCGATAACTGCAACTTTTAAAGAAATTAAAGATTTATTTGACTAATTTAGCGCCTTGTCTGTAAATTGTGCTCTTACAAATTGAAGAATAAATGCTATAGATAGATTTGCAAGTGTAATGATTTGCATAACAACGGTATTAAATAGTTTTAAATTCTTAGTATCGCAATGATAAACAGCTTAATCCGCCATCTAGCTTTTTAAACTCTGAAACATCAACCTCTATAACTTTGTATCCCAAATTAGAAATTTTATCTTTTGATAATGGATAGCCTAGAGGCACAATAACAAAATCATTGACCCATATGCAATTAGCGGCGTAACTTTCTTTGTCGGGAATTTCAACATGCTCATAACTCGAGAAGACAAGGTTATTCTTAAATTCACCGCAAACAACAAGGATGTTATTTTCTAGATAAGACAGGCCAGTTTTAAGATGAAAAACATCGTTAAGATCTACAGTAGATCCTGTATAGCCATATTTATTAAGTATTGTTATTATTTGCTCAGCACCTTGAGTATTTGTTCTATCAGATAAACCAATATAATAATGACTTCCAACCATCATTATATCGCCCGCTTCTATTGTCCCAGGGGCCTTAATCCTCTCAATATTATTAAATTCGCTCTTTAATACTGACTCTATTTGTTCAACCTCGCCTCTTCTTGACTGGGCACCTGGTCGAGTAATAATCGCACATTTTGGAGTTATTAAGGCTACATCTTCTACAAAAGTTGAATCTGGATATTCTTCACATGGCTCTAATACACTCACTTGAAGGCCACACATTTTAAGAGCTTCTATATATACTTGATGTTGGATAATCGCTCTAGAATAATCTGGCACCCCAAGATATTCAGAGTCAGTCAAACCATTAATTAGACTTTTTCCAGGAATCCTAACAATTGCCTTAGAAAACATAATTCAATCCTCAAAAAATTTACTTGAGTACATTTTGAACAAGTTGAACCCAATAGCTTCCACCAATAGGAAGAATCTCATCATTAAAATCATATTGAGTATTATGTAACATGCATCCACCCTCTGGACTATTTTCAGGAACTAGTCCATTTCCAATCCAGATGTAGGCCCCTTCTGATGCATTCAATAAAAAGGAAAAATCCTCAGAACCCATGCTGGGTAGTTCATTTCTGTGGACATTGTCTTTTCCTACTACCATTGCTGCTGCGTTTGCACAAATTTCAGCGTGTTTTGGTGTGTTGATAGTAGCGGGATAGTTTGGAATTGATTTAAAGGTTGCGGTTGCCCCCATAGATTGACTTATTCCCTCAACAATGCCTTTAATCTTTCCTTTAACCTCGTCACCAACTTCTGTTGAAAAGTATCGTAGTGACCCAGTTAAATTCATCTCATTGGGGATAACATTAGAAACAAAGCCAGCATCTACTATCGTTATACTGATAACTGCTGATTTAAGAGGCGCTACACTTCTAGAGACAATACTTTGAAGAGCGGTAATAATTTGTGCGCCAACTACAATTGGATCGATACATTGCTCTGGCATTGCAGCATGGCCACCTTTACCCGTCACGGTTATTTTAAGAGTTTCATTAGCTGCCATAACTGCAGTATCATGAACCGCAAACTGTCCCTCAGCCATACCAGGCCAATTATGCATTCCATATACAGCTTGGCATGGAAATTTTTCAAAAATTCCTTCCTCAACCATTA
>Ga0206679_10001986_pt1 | contig 16602 bp, 12 predicted proteins | sample M110012015metaG_FD_155464 | JGI IMG/M metagenome (GOLD analysis project Ga0206679, IMG submission 155464) | Ammonia-oxidizing marine archaeal communities from Monterey Bay, California, United States - M1 100m 12015 | ecosystem: Environmental > Aquatic > Marine > Intertidal zone | place: USA... | reverse complement strand
AAAGCCTGTAAGTAGTCATTCCAGAAAGGTCACCTTCAGAATGCTCAGCTACAGCTTCAATTTCTACACCGTAAGCAGCCTCAGAAGTTTCGAACGATGTGCCAACGCTACAAGAGCAGAAATCACAAGAGTCATCGTCAACGGTGGCGTCAAGATTGTAGTTACAGGCTGTAGAATCCATACAACCGAGAATGTCTGTTTGGCCAAAAGATTGAGAAATTATGGCAGTTAAGACTAGAAATAATATAGTGCGCGTCATGATTATAAAAGATGGAACCTTGAAATTTACTCCAAAAAATACAAAAACAACCACTAAAAGTTGATTTTCTTCGATGAAACTATCATTACACTCGATAAAATATTGAGGTATAAAACTAGTGCTTAGAACTGAACATGTTGATTAACAATAGACTATAACAATCGCTAATATTATTTAGAGCCCAAATAAAGATTTTCACTAAAATTTGAAGAAAAAATATATCTAATCGAAATAAAAAAAAAAGGCTAACAATATTAAAAATATCGAAAGCCCCTTTGGAGTCAGATGGAATTAATTTTTCTAAAAATCATCAAGATCATCAAGCCATTGATTGCGATTTGATTTTGGTCGTTTTTCGCGTTGAGTTCCTTTCCCTCCATCAGCGTATTTATCGGGTCCAGACATTCCTTTTTTAGAGGATTTTCTTTTCTTCACATTGTTGCTTGTAGGGAACCTATTTGCTCCTGACTTGTCACCGCTTTTTGAAGGGGAATTTGCACCACTACCGAGGGTGCCTTTGTCAGGGTCTACATTCCTTAAAGCTGAACTGTCAGAACGACTTGACGGCTGACGATTACCGCTTCCACCATCGAATGAAGGTCTTGGTGGGCGAGGTTTATCTTCTGCAGCTTTTACAACCATACGAAAACCCATGAAATCTTGATCATTTAAGGCAGCGATAGCAGCCTGACCGCCTTCAGTAGAGTCCATTTCTATAAAACCAAAACATTTTGACTGACCTGTATCACGATCTGACACAACTTTAACAGAGACCACACCTCCGAACTTGCTGAAGTTTTCCTTCAAATCAAGTTCAGTTGTCTCACGATTGAGTTTAGCAACAAAGAGCTTCATTAAAACTTAAAAAATAATTATTTACGACAAAGTTAATAAATTTGCTCTATGACTGACATTGTCATCACAAATTGGTTTCATAAACCGTTAAACATGAAGTCAAAGAGACTTCAGGAAGCTGCGATTTCACAATTTCGTGAATTGCCCTCAAGAAAGGCAGTAAAAAAAGCTATAAAAAATGGCAGGATTTTCATAAATGGGGAAAGAGGTGAAACTCAAAATTGGGTCAAGATTGGAGATCGATTATCGCTTGAAGAAAGTGTTATTGTTAACTCAGAAAACTACAGTAATAATTTCCACAAAATCAGCGTAATATGGGAAGATGAATACGGAGCTTGTGTAATAAAAAACGCAGGACTTGAAACGAATGGAATAAGTAAAGTAACACTGGAAAAGGTGTGCTATAATATACTTAAATACAGCAATTTACCTGACTCTGTAGCCACTCCGAGAACTGTCCATAGATTGGACAAAGCTACGCATGGCCTTGTCTTAATCGCCAAAACTTTGAGCATGGCCTCAGAACTTGGAAAGTCCTTTGAAAAGAGAGAGGTAATTAAGAGCTACACAGCTTTAATTGAAGGATCTCCACGACTCTCTTTTTGTGAAATTAATATTCCTATTAATGGCAAATTTGCTAGCTCAAAAATTGAGATAATCGGATCTACTAAATGGCCTGTATTTGGGACAGCAACACTTGTAAATATTCATCCTAAAACAGGAAGAAAACATCAAATAAGAAAACATTTAGCGATGATAGGACACCCAATTATTGGTGATAATTTGTACTGTGGGGCACTAAAATATACTGGACAAGGATTGTTTCTAGCATGTACAAGGCTGCAATTTACTCATCCTATAACACGTGAGTCCATGGACCTTGAGACTGACTTACCTAGAAAGTTCAAGCATATTATTCACAAGCTTAACTTGTCTTAACTTAGAACATAATAAATATTAAAAATTAAATAGTGCAAATAATTAGAATAGTTGTTAGAATGACCGCTTTCTTAGCATTGACGATCATTATCTCTTTCACCATATTTATTATACTTACAGCAGCTTTTTTATTTGGGAGAAGAGAGGAAGCGAGGCAAAAATATGCTCATAAATTATTCAATATTTTTCTCAAAGTCACTCACGTTATAATGGGAATTCGCATTCACTGGTCAGGCAAGTCACCTAAGGAACCATCTGTAGTTATGGGCAATCATAGATCATACTTAGACGCGGTAGTTTTACCCACATCTTTCCCTGTAGTTTTTGTGGGAAAACAAGAAGCTAAGGCATGGCCTATAATTGGTTGGGGTGCGTCAGTTTTAGGCACTATTTGGGTTAAAAGAGATAATAAAGAGAGCAGGAAAGCGACAAGAATAGCGGTGAAAGAACGATTTGACAATGGATACGGTGTGATTATTTTCCCTGAAGGAACTACAAACAAGAACCCAGAGCTATTGCCATACAGGAAGGGAATTTTTTACTTATGTGCTGAAAACGGATTCCAAATAGCGCCTGTCGCTATAGAGTATAGGGATCCTGATATTTCATGGGTAAGTGGCTGGTTTATTACTCATACCTTAAGACATTTAGGGGTAAGATATATTGACACATACGTCAGCTTTGGCCCGATATTTAAAAGCAATGATGCGGAAAAACTAATTGTCGATGTAAGGTCTTGGACCCAAAAGGAATGCACTCGCCTGAGAGAACTTATCGACTCAAAAGCTTAAAACTTATAATCAAATCTAAAGACCATGCTTCGTGGAGCACTTAGTATTCCAGGCCTGCTACTCATTACCTCATTTTTCAGGTTAGACACTATAAATGAGAACTTAGCATTGTCAGCAGCTTTATAAACTAACCTTGCATCTATAGAAGCAAAACCCTCAGTAAATTGCTCTCTAAAGTTAGCTAGACCTGACACTAACTCGTTGAAGTACCAGTCTATGTCGTCTATGTAGTCCTGTCTGATAATTGAACCTCCTACAGTAAGTGGTCCGAAATCAGCTTCTATATCTAATTTAAAATTACCGCTATTTCTATACTTGAGGAGTGAGCCTGCAGTAACTAAAGAATCCCTAGTGTCTCCGAAGCTGTCGAGAAAATTGTCTATATATGCACCCATATTAATTTGGGATGTGTCTCTACTTAGATCACCCGCATATTGAAATGTTGCTCCTCCAAATACTCTAACAGGGATTCCAGCTACTTTCATTTCACCGTTAGCTGACCATTCAAAACCTGCTATTCTACTTTTCCCGATATTTAAAGCTTGGAAGAAAAATTGCAGCACACCATCATCTATAATAATGCCACCAGTTGAATCTAATTGAGGTCGAAGCGTGTATTCAATCATATCCTCATACTCCAACATAAACACAGCAGCGTCAAGATATACAACCTTATCTCCAAACATCACCTTGTGCTTTATGCCAGCTTCTAAATTAAGTCCAGACTCACTCTGAAGATCGATATTGCCTATCACATCTATACCGTCAGTAAGATTAGTCGAAAAATATTTTTCAGCTATAGAAGCAAATCTATAAGACTGACCTATAGAGGCTCTGAAATTGGTTCCCTTTCTAATCTCATAATTCAATCCAGCTCTAAGAACTGGCCCAGAAGACTCATCATAAAATCCAGGGTTTAAATTATTCTCAAATCTGGCGCCTAGAACCGTTCTAAGACCTCCGTGATGTCCTTCAATCTGACCAAAAACAGCTGGGTTAAAGGTCAAAAGAGACACTCCTGGATATAGTGAACTGAAAGAACTTTGAACACTCAGAAAAGTTCCTACTTGAGCAGAAATATGCTCGTTGAACTCACGACCATACTTATACTCACCCATATACAAATTGCTAGCCATCGAAATGCTGCCACTTGGATTAAATCTTGCTGTTCTATAAAAACGTGTTTTCAATTTATGAGATCCACCACTTTTATCTGAAAAAGTCAACCATGGATCAATATTCATATTAAACCACTTGTCTTCACTTGAGGTTCCATCCATAGGCAAGTAGGCAGATGTTTCAAAGTCATCCCATAAGATAAAACGACCCATTTGTTGGTATTGAGCAATAGCGCTTACACCGTATAACAAACCATTTGCTGGACGAAACCTCAGTTTCGCACTGAACCTAGCACGTTGCTCATGACCTGTCGATAGATATGTTTTATCAGACATCAAATTGCCTCCAACAACTAAATCCACCTTATCCCAGGCCTGTCTATGTGAAACAGAAGCACCATTTAAAACGGGTGAAAAACTATCATCCCACCACCTCCATGAATCATTTTGAGGATCGCTGTAAACCCCATTAAATGCCTTAACGATTGTTTCTTTTTTAGAGCTAGGCCAAACAGATCTAAAGTGTATCACCCCATTCGAAGCACCCGTACCATATAAAGAAGATGCTGCACACTTGATCACCTCAACTTGCGCAATGTGCTCCATAGGAAGATAAGACCACCAAATTTCACCTAAATCCCCAGACAGCAAAGGAAGTCCATCTAAGAGCAATGAGACACGAGATCCAACACCGTAGCTATAACCACTACCTCCACGGATACTAACCTGACTATCCATAATTGCAACACCTGATGTTTTAGCAACTAGCCCCTTTAAACCTACAGCATTAGTATTGTCAGCCAAATAAGGTTTTAATACCTCTATGGGAACAACTTCCTCTTCTACTGCTCTTTCTGAAATACTTCCAGACACAACCGCTAACCCTAAAGCTTGAGTTTTATCAATTAATCTGACTCTTAAAGGTGATTTGATTTCTGATATAGAGAAAGATTCCGTTAAAAATCCCACAAATGAAAATTCTAGGTTGCACATCTCGTGCCCACCAACCTCTATTTCGAAATGTCCGTTTAAATCGGCAGCAATTGCTTTGACAGACTTCCCATCACAAACGATCTGGACAGTAACTCCAGGCAGAATTGAATTTGAGGTCTTTTCAACCACTGTACCAGAGAGAGGTGTTTGGGCTGAAAAAGAAAAGCACAAAAGAGTTAAACACGTAAAGTAGAGAGTATGTAAAAATGTAGTTTTAAACATCTGAGTTTCATTCAGTGGATTTACAGATTCTTCATTTCGTGGAAAAGGAAGGCCCATTTATCTGCCTGCTCATCTATAATTTTAGAAGTGGGTTTACCGGCACCATGACCAGCATTTAATTCAATGCGAATAAGCACTGGTTCGTCTCCTTTATGTGCAGCCTGCAGCCTTGCAGAAAATTTAAATGAATGGGCGGGAACAACCCTGTCATCGTGATCCGAAGTTGTAACCATAGTACTCGGGTAGTTAACACCATCAACAAGATTGTGAACTGGAGAGAATGAGTATAGGTTTTTAAAATCAACCTCTGTACTATCTACACAACCGTATTCAGGAATCCATCCCCAACCTATCGTAAATTTATGATACCTGAGCATATCCATAACTCCCACACCGGGAAAAGCCACGGCAGCGAGCTCCGGGCGTTGGCTCATAACGGCGCCTATAAGTAACCCCCCATTAGAACGTCCTTCAATGGCAAGTTTCTCCGAACAAGTATATTTCTCGTCTATTAAATACTCTGCCGCAGCAATAAAATCGTCGAATACATTTTGCTTCTCTAATAGCATTCCAGCTTTGTGCCACTCTTCACCAAACTCACCACCACCCCTCAAATTAGGCATGGCGTAAACTCCACCTCTCTCAAGAAAAACGATATTAGACGCACTGAAACTCGGAGTGAGACTAATGTTAAATCCTCCGTAAGCATACAACAAGGTGGGGTTCTTCCCATTCAATATTATTCCTTTTCTATGTACAATAAACATCGGGATTATTGTGCCGTCCTTAGATAGGAACTCAACTTGTTTCGTTTCATATGCATCAGGATTAAAGTTCACTTCTGGAGCGCTGAAAAGTAAGCTTTCATGCAATACAGGGTCGTACTTATAAATACTTGTGGGGTGAGTAAAAGATGTGAATGCGTAGAAAACTTCTTTAGAATTTATTTTCCCGCCAAACCCACCAACAGATCCAACATTACTTGGTAAATGTATTTCTTTTGCATCTGACCCCATGAAATCATATGAAACTACAGCATGGCAAGCTTTACGCAAAAATGTGGCAAACAACCGTCCGGCTGAAACTTGAACAGACTCGAGAAGGTGATTAGATTGTGGAATGATGTCAGTCCACAAATCTGTGTTTGTCAACTCTTGAGTTGGATCAACAGCGACAAGGCGATATTTAGGGGCTTCAATATCTGTCAGTAGTAGAATCTTTCCTTCAACAGATCCAACAACACCACTGTGATCAGTAAAGCCATCAACTAAAACACGCCAGTCAGACCCTTCAGCACGAAGATCTTTAATCAGCAAGCTATTGCCGTCAGTTCCTGTTGACACATTTAAAATAAGATAATTATTATCTTCTGTGGCCCAAGCGAAGTGATATCTGTTTGGTTCTTTTTTGTCTATATAAACCAGTTCATCTTCAGACTGTAAAGTCCCTATCTTATGGAAGTAAACACTATGAAAGGTGTTTTCAGAACTGAACGCACTCCCTTCAGGCTCTGGGTATCTGCTATAATAGAACCCGTCATCCACCCAACTTGTACCGCTAAACTTAACCCACTTTAAAACGTCATCGAGTTCCCTACCGGTTTCGATATCCATCACACGGATTTCTTGCCAATCCGATCCCGCTGCGCTCTTAATCACCGAAATATATTTCCCATCATCCGATGCGCCACCTAGAGAAGCTGTAACTGTACCGTCTTTGCTTAACGTATTCGGATCTAAGAAAACGCGTTCTTCAGATCCGATAGCATCGAATATATATGTGACACTTTGATTTTGCAGCCCGTCATTTCTCGCGATAAAGTACTTATCTCCCACTTTGCGAGGGATTCCCACCTTCTCATAATTAAATAGTTTTTCATACCTATCTCTAAGTTCATTTCTCAAGGGTAGAGCATCGAGGTATTTTCGAGTTGTTGTGTTTTGGTCTATAACCCACTGCTCAACCTCAGGATCTCTATCATCCTCAAGCCAACGATATGGATCCTCAACTTCAACACCCCAAAGAGTGTCAACCTGATCCATCACACGACTCTCAGGATATTTAATCTCATCAGGATTCAAAACAAAAGATGAAGTTTCCCCGCAAGAAAAAAATAAGCCGGCAAACAATAGAAATATGATAACACGCATTTGTTCATTTTTGTCTCAAATATACTTTCTCAAATCGAATTACCGTAATATCTTTCAGGTAAATAATTAACACCCTCTGAACGCTCATACTTTATCAATGAAAATTTTATACTTTGCATTGTTTAGCATGTTATTCGGTTCACTTTTAGGACAAACATCTTTCAACTCCAGCATCAGAGCACTCCATGCTATCGACTCTAACAGAGCTGTATTTGCCGGGTCTGACGGGCTAGTCGGATACACTGAAGATGGTGGGTTGAGCTGGGACACTACACGTTGGGGAAGTAGATCTTACAGGGCTTGTTCAGTTGTGAACGGCAATCTACTTGCCGCAAGCATTGAATCTCCCGGGGTGGTTATTAAAGCCCCACTTACTTCGCTCTCATCTACAACGACCACTTTAGAGGAAGCAAATGAAGGGACCTTTTTCGATTCTATGCAGTTTTTCGATTCAAATGACGGCATCCTAATGGGCGACGCCACACCTGACACGACGGGTGATGTTTGCCTATCTATCTACATCACTTCTGACTCAGGAGATCATTGGAAAAGAGTCCAATGCTCAAACTTACCTGAACACATTGAAGGAGAAGCAGCTTTTGCTGCAAGCAATGGGAACATCTCATGCTTTAGCGATAGAGTTTGGATTGTTACAGGCGGCAAAGTATCTAGGGTGTTTTATTCCTCGGACAAAGGCGCTACTTGGGTAGCTTATGCTACTCCACTGATTCAAGGAGGAACGATGACCGGCGCCTTCTGTGCGGACTTCAAAAATTCTAACGAAGGGCTTTTAATCGGAGGTGATTGGGATAACATGTCTTTAAACAATGGGAACTTAGCTTACACATCCGATGGTGGTAAAACTTGGAATTTGAGGTCTGAGGGAGCAGGGCCTGGATATAGGTCTTGTATTGTTTGGCACCCTTTAAACTCACAAGAATGTGTAGCTATTGGATCCAAAGGGATAGACTACTCAACGGACTCGGGGTTAAATTGGCATCACATATCTGACGACTCCTTTTACACGGGTCGATTCTCTCCAAATGGAAATTTTTTATGGTTAGCTGGACATAACTCTGTTAATCGAGTTGACATTAATAATTTCATTTATTCAACTATAAATGACTAAATCATCAACCACACAAAGCACAATCGCATTTAACTCAAATGAACACAAAAGAACACAAAGGAAAAATAATGAAATATGACGCATTGGTTTTAGAGGGAGGGAGTTTGAAATGTGCTTTTACCGCAGGCGTCTTAGATGTGTTTTTAGACTCAAATTTCCCCGACTTTCAATATTACTACGGCGTTTCGAGTGGCGCCATGGCGATGTCCTATTATATCGCTAAACAGAGACAAAACTTCATTAAAGTATCCAGAGAATTAGTGGAAAACCCTGAATTCCTCAACTACAAAAACACTTTTTCTAACAATGGTTTAATGAATTTAGACTTTCTAAAAAAATACGTTCATGATACATTTCCATTTAATGAAGACACAGCTGAGGAAAACAGTCGTGGCAAAAAAGTTGTGATCGTTGCTACAAATCATAAAACTGGAAAGCCCCATTACTTAGAACCCAAGAAAGGCAAATGGATTAACTATATGATGGCATCAGCCACTCTACCTTTAATTACAAAGGGGCGAACAGAAGTCGATGGCACCTGGATGTTTGACGGAGGCTATTCTGATAGTATTCCTATTAAAAAAGCAATTGCAGACGGAGCAAAAAACATACTCGTTATAAGAACTCGACCTGCTGAAGTAAAGATTGAAAAAAGCTATGTTTCTCTTATGGCAGAATATTGGAACTACGACAATGACAATATCTCGGATTTATTTTCCCTGGGGTACAAACGCTATAATAAATGTGTGGACTTTCTAAATGGCCCTAAACCCGATGGAGTAAACTGGGTGCAAATATCTCCACCAAAAGAATTGAGAGCAGAAGGCTATTATTTACACGTTCAAGATATAGACGCCGATTATAGATTGGGGCTTGAAATAGGGCTTAACTTTCTATCAAGCTTATAGTAGCTAGTGCTTAATGATAAAATGTTTTTTATCAAATCTAAAGCGATCTCCGAAAACACCACCCTCAGCTCTTTTACCAGCAGAAATAGCCATAGTAATACCTGCTTGTCTTGGCAGACCTAGTAATTTCTTTACTCTCTTTGAGTCTAAACCTTCCATAGGACAAGAATCAAACCCATGAGCCCTCATTGCTAACATAAAGTGAGCACAAGCAAGCGCAGTACTTTTATGTGACCAAACAGTCATTCCCCACCTGCCCATGGGTTCTCTAGGAGTGGGTTTACGAATTCCACGAATATTGTAATACAACCACTTTACAGGAGCTAAGACACCTAAAAAGCCAGTAGAGTAAATCAAAGGAGTAATCTTCCTGAAATATTGGTAAGCCTTTTCTGGCATATCTCCCCTCCTATCAAACTCATCAATCATCCACTTGTTATTTCGCTTCCACAAGTCTGGCCTTGCAACGAAAACGAAAATTTCCTTAGCTGTAGAGGCTGCTGGCTGTCCTAAACAAAGTCTTATTAGTTCTTTCTTCTTATCAGAATCTATGACGTGATGAATTTCCCATGTTTGAAGGTTTGATGAATTAGGTGCTTTAAGAGCAGCATCCAAACAACTGTCAATAACATCTTGAGGGATATCATCCGAAGAATAAAACCTTACACTTCTACGAGAATTTACAATATCATTGAAAGCCTTCGGGTCAGTAATTGGAGCATCGACAGCGGGTCGATTTTTATGCTCAGACATTTCAAACATTTTAACTTTAACCATATTTAAAATCAAAAATTATATAGACAAGAATAATCCAGCAATCGTTGCTGACATTAGATTAGAAAGTGTACCTGCAGCAACAGCTAACAGACCAAACTTAGCAATCTCGGCACGTCTTGATGGTGCAATACCACCTAAACCTCCAAGTAAAATAGCAATAGAACTAAGGTTAGCAAATCCACATAGTGCAAATGCTACAATAGCTTTAGATTTCTCTGAAAGCACCAACACAGAGTCCTCAGCTAAGTAAGGCATAAAATCCAAGTAGGCTACGAATTCATTAACTACAAGCTTTTGGCCTATAAAAGACCCAACGGTAGTCGCTTCATGCCAAGGCACACCTATTAAGAATGCGAGTGGACTGAATACATAACCTAGGATTAACTCCAGGGTTATATAAGGCATGCCAAACCAGCCTCCAATTCCTCCAAAAATACCATTTACAAGAGCAATAAGTCCCACAAATGCAAGAAGCATCGCACCCACATTCAGGGCGAGCTTGAGACCTGATCCTGCGCCAGAAGCAGCGGCATCGATGACGTTTACCGGTGCATCTTCATCAGCGTCAGCATCTTCATCAAAATGAGTCGTTGACTTCTCAGTCTCAGGCATAATTAATTTTGCAAAAAGTAATCCGCCAGGTGCAGCCATAAACGACGCAGCTATAAGATATTCTAAAGGCACTCCCATAGAAGCGTAACCGGCTAAAACACTACCGGCTACAGACGCTAATCCACCACACATGACAGCGAAAAGCTCTGACTTTGTCATTGTCTTAATGAAGGGGCGGATCACGAGTGGAGCTTCAGTTTGTCCTACAAAAATATTGGCGGTTGCAGACAGTGACTCAGTTCTTGAAGTACCTAAAAGCAAACTAAGGGCTCCTCCTAAAATGTTTATCACCCACTTCATTATGCCCACATAATATAGTACGCTAATGAGCGCAGAGAAAAAGATGATTACAGGAAGTACGCGCAAAGCGAATATGAATCCGAAATCATAAGTGGCGGTTAGATCGCCAAACAAGAAATTTATACCATCATTGCCGTATGCAATAACGTTAGCAACAGCGTCTGAAACATAAATCAGGATCTTTTTTCCAAATGGGATGTACAGAACAAAAGCTCCGAAGGCAAACTGTAAAGCAAATGCGCCACCCACAGTTCTTAAGCTAATATCTTTTCTACTTTTTGAGAGTAAAACAGCAAGTCCGATGAGGACCACCATTCCTACAAGGCTCATAATAATTTCCATTGGGTGAATCTAACTATTATTAGATGATAGACCACCATCTTCAACAGTAAAAGCAAAAGGAACTAAATTAATAGCACTTTTTGAAACAAGGACTATCTCATCTCTGGCTTGTAACAAAAGTCTAATAGAATCTTCTTGCCGAGATTCGGCTTCGAGTAAGACTTGTCGGCAACCACCGCATGGCAAAAAAGCGTTTGGAACTGCTATAGGTGAAGGTGATACTATGGCTACAGCTTCTATATCCTCACCAGGAAATTGAGATCCTGCTGCAAACACAGCGACTCTCTCTCCACAAAGGCCAGAGGGATAAGCCATATTTTCTTGGTTACTACCAACTACGATTGCACCAGATTTCATTCTTACAGCTGATCCAACCTGAAAACCAGAATATGGAGCATACGCTTTTGACGCTGCTTCGTGAGCTTTCTTTAAAAGAACTTTATCTATTTCGGGTAAGTCTAATGCATCGGTGGGTGTTAAGACACACCTCACCTCCATCTCTTCATAATTCATTCAAGCAAGATAGCACGAATTACTACAAAACAGGGCAAGGATCACCAAAGCTTGATAAAATCAATAACACATCAGCAACCGTTACAGCACCGTCACCATTAACATCACTAACACAATCGACAGCACACCCAAAGTCTGACAGTATCATTAATAGGTCACTTACTTCTACATATCCATTTGAATTCAGATCAAGAGGACAAAGAGAAACTCCATCACAATCGAATCCTTCTGAAGGATATATACAATCTGCAGGTTCAGTTGCATTTGGGTCATAGTTACAAGCATCCAACTCCATACATCCAGGAATACCAACAAGCTCAAGACAAAATAAATGGTCCGCTTGGGAACCGAAATCTCCTCCTGCTACGATTTGAGCTAAAACTGTACCCGACTCGTCAACCAGCTCATAGTTACCAGTAACCCCACCATAGGTCATTCCATCGCCATATGAATCCATAACAGATAATGTGTAACATCCAATTGCTAAACACGTGGTCTCAACATATTCCGTTTGGGCTGTTGCATAAGCTCCTCCCGACCATACTGTAGCTCCATTAGCATCTGAAACAGTCCATGTGGTCTCTCCAGGATAACTGTCCGTTAAAAGTGTAAGCGTTACTTGTGCACCACTTAATGTAACAAACTGAGTTGATAATTGATTATTTGAGATATCTTCATCTACACCATCTGAAGAAGATAAAACAACTGATACATCAATATCATGAGTTCCGTTCCCCAAATCCACACAAGATTCACCACTGGGACATAATGCTATATCGACAGATGTTCCAGAAGCTAAAGAACCAGTCCAACCCTGAGTTGTAGATCCCGTTCCGTCAAGTGAATATGTAAGAGAGAAGTTGGTAATGGTTTGGATTCCAAGATTAACAATAGAAATGGACGGGGTAACAGCTGTTCCGCATCCATCTGGACTTAGCCCAGAAACACCCTGCACAGCGACATCCCAATCAGCGCCACCGACACCCTGAGTTATTGTTACGTTTGAATTAGATATATCGAAAAAGACATTGCCTTCTCCTTTTATTTTAAATCTAGCAGTTGTTGTTGTAATATTTGGGATTAATACTGAAGCTGAGCCACTATTCGAAACTCCAGTGGCTAACACCGTAGGAAATGAGTAACCTCCATCAGTGGAAAGAGAAATCTCAACCGTAGAGCAGTTTACAGGAGATTGATTTGTTCCTGCTACATCCCAAGTAATAGTAGCAAAACCATTTGGCACTGACCCACTGTTAGGTGAGGTAACAACAAAAGGCCCCGAATTTCCGTCAACAGAAAGTGACAATAACTCATCAACAAATGCTCCTCCTCCAGCGACATTATCTCTCACAGAACACTTAAACTGAAGACCTCTAGAGTATGATGGTAAGTGCTCACCAATTGTTGTTGTGCCATTAACCAAATCTGATATACGAGGGAATACACGGGTATTTGACGTGGTTGAAGACCAAGATCTAAATATAGGTTGGTTACCTGAAGGATTAGTTAGATTGCCATCACTACTTGATGTCTGGGGTCCTAAATCGTATTGCTCCCAGTTATATGTTATAGCATCTCCATCAGAATCTAAACCTGAGGCTATGAGTTCAAATGGAGTATTTGCAGGAATAGTTGAACCGCTATTAAAAGTTGTAACTGTTGGAATATTGTTATTCGTTGATGTAGGAACATCACAAGAATTTCCGCCACCGTTTACAGTAAATGATATCATCTCATTGATGCTGTGATTGTGGAAATGATCGTCTGAATTTGACTGAAGGTTAGGAGCACAAATTCCGGCGTATCCCATGATCGTGGAAGCAGAGCCAGGCTCGTAAGCGGCTCCACTCGATCGATTACAGCTGTTATTTTGAGTGTGATTTCCGCCCCATTGATGCCCCATTTCATGGGCTACATAGTCTATATCGAAGGGGTCGTTAACTGGTGAGGTTTGGCCTGTTACACCTCCCGCTTTATTTCCACCGCAAGGTGACTGCAAATAAGCTACTCCTCCACCTCCCGTTGAGAAAACGTGCCCTATATCATAGTTATTATAACCGATATTGCTGTCACAAGTACTTTGATTTTGGCTCAACATAGTCCCTCCATTTCCGTTTGAATACGGATCAGAACCGCTATTTAAGAAAATGACACTCTCGTTATTATCTACAATAATCATTCTGATACAAACGTCCCTCTCAAACACTCCATTCACTCTGGCCATAGATGTATTCATTGCAGCTAATGCACCTGCAATAGTTCCACCATGATATTGGGCGTACTCACCTGTGCAGGCAAGTGCAAGACGGTAAGTGCGTAAAGTAGAACCATTGCTAACCCCCATGATTTTTTGCATTCCTAACTGCATACCCATTTGTAGAATTTCGTTGGGATTAGATGGTTTTGCAGGCTTTACAGGTTTTGCTTGTGTCGGAGCAAAATCTTCTATTACAGAACTCAAGTTCTCGTTTTCCACTAAACATCCACCGTGCTCCTTATCCGTAGTTTCATAAAAACTTGCTTTCGTGTAGCTTATGCATTTTGTCAAATCTCCAATTGTATATGGATCTATATAAACTGTTGACCCCGAATTTAGAATCATAGCATGAAATCCTTGAGGTGTAAGGTCAAACCTAACGACATGAGTAGGATTCTCAACTCCCTGTCCTAAATATACTTGTATCTCAGGATATTTATCAGCTAAACCTGGAGCCATCACAGGACTGTTCACAAAGGTGAATGTTTCCATTGTTCCATCTGGCATAGGCAAATCTATTACGGCTGATGAATTTCTTGCTGAAGCGTCATTTTCATGAGGTGCAGAATCTAAAACCTGACGGATAGCATCTATGTCCAATCCTACTGTTCTATACTCCGCAGGTTGAATTGTGGGGTTACCATCATCTGAACGCAAATTAACCTCAGACCAGTAACTTCCTTGAGCATAAGTGGAATTAACATTCACTTGTAGAAAGGTGGAGCAAATGAAGAGAATAATAACTGTGAAAAAAGAAATAAATAGACGCATGGTTCTAATAGATAGGGTTCAAGAACTTTCTAAAACCTAAACGCTATAATCCCTAAACGGTTGCCTCTTGCTTATTTTTTTCCTTTCTTTTTTCTCCCATTGAAGGAAGGCTTGTTCCAAATCTTTATAGCATCCTCTATTTCAACTCCCTCAATCACCTCTACAACAAGCCCATCAGAAAGTCCCAGTTTAACATTTCGACGCTCGAAAGTATTAGGGGACGTTTTCACATCTACAAATGCTTGACGTCTTTCATACTGTACCAGATTTTCACTAATTGTTAGTACAGAGTCTCGCCTATCTAGTTCAACATCAGCGTTTGCTGAGTATCCAGCTCTCAGGAATTGGCCTTCCTCTAGAGTAACTGCAGCTTTGATCTCAAATTGGATAGCACCGGACTCTTCAACACCTTTTGGAGCAATATGCTCTAATGTAGCAGGATAACTTGCTCCATCAATAGCCCCAATGGTAAGAACGATATCCATCCCCTCATGTAGTTTCTCTACTTCACTTTCATCAATTTTTCCAACGAAAATCAAGTCTTGCATATCTGCAACTGATGCTACAGTAGAACCATCATTAAAATTGTTTGCTTCAATCACACTATTCCCTTTTTTTACAGGGACGTCAAGCACCATACCGTCAATCGTTGAACGAATCAGTGTATTAGACTTCGAACCTCCTCGTGAGGTAACACCTTCACGTACTATTCGAAGGTTATCTTCTGCACCAAGCATTTCCTCATTTGACTCGTTTAATGCTAACTCATATCTCTGCATATCCATTGCCGAAACAACGCCTTGTTCAAATAATTCAGCATTCCTATCATATGTGGTTTTTGCATCATCTCTTGATATCTTAGCTCTTGATAGGCGATTCTCTGCATTTGAAAGAGATGCAATATTCGGCACTATTGTGACTTCTGCAAGGATGTCTCCCGCTTTTACCAAATCACCTGCTTCAATATGTACCTCCCTGACTATACCACTTACTTGTGGTTTAATTAATATCTCTTGACGAGGCTGAATACTCCCGGAAGCAACTGTTTTTAAAATAACATTTCCAACCTCAGGGAATTTTGTATCAAAAATAGCCTGTGAGGTCTGTTCTTTTTCATAAAGAAAATTTACTGTATACAAAGCAGTTCCAACTACTAATACAACAAAGCCCATGAGGGCGTATAATCTACCTTTTTTCATTCTGTTCTAATTGCTACTACTGGACGAATTGCTACTGCACGAATGGCCGGCAATATACCCGCAATAATGCCCATTATGAGCATCACCCCAAGGGCGATAAGTACAGTATGTAATGATATTTCTGGATTACGAAAACTTCCTCCTGCTCCCCCCATTGACGTGAGCAATGTGTTTACGCCCTCTAAGGACGCGACTCCAAGCGACACGCCTGCAAGTCCGCTGAGCACAGTAAGGAACATGGTTTCAGACATGATTTGGCGCATAACAGTAAAAGGAGTAGCACCCATAGCTCGGCGAATACCAAGTTCCTTAGTGCGCTCTCTAACTGTTATTAGCATAATATTCATTATTCCTATAGCTCCTGCAAATAAGGCTAGCCCTCCAAATATGAATGAAATAAGTCGAAATGCTCCAAAGATTGTTTCAATTTCTTCAAAAGCTGAAGCCATAGACCAATGCCCCATAGC
>Ga0206679_10001985_pt1 | contig 16610 bp, 16 predicted proteins | sample M110012015metaG_FD_155464 | JGI IMG/M metagenome (GOLD analysis project Ga0206679, IMG submission 155464) | Ammonia-oxidizing marine archaeal communities from Monterey Bay, California, United States - M1 100m 12015 | ecosystem: Environmental > Aquatic > Marine > Intertidal zone | place: USA... | reverse complement strand
TCATGGTGATGTCATTATGAGTCGAGCAGGAAAAGGTCATGTTAGAAACCAAGAAAGATTTGAAAAAGTAATCAGTCAAAGAAGAAAATCTGCCACTGGGGTTACGAAGATTTTTCAGAAACTTATTGGCATTGAAGCAAAATTGGCACAATACGAAGAAGGTGAAGATTTTATTTTCACTATTGAGGAATCCGAAGGGATCGATTTTTTGAACATGGTTTGGAAGCACCCCGACAACTTGCCAAAATTGGAGGAGATTAAAAATCCTAATCTCTGGATTTCCAGAATCAAGAAGCAGAAAAATGAGTAGTGACTTACTTTCTGAGCTTAAAGCTCGTTGTGTTTTTCCACCAAGTGGAACCGAAGTTGATTGTGCTGTTTCGGGTGGCGCTGATTCATTGGCTTTACTTTTACTAGCTGTAAACGCTGGTTTAAAAGTAACTGCATGGCATGTAGACCATGGACTTAGAGAAACTTCAAGCGATGAAGGGGAAATGGTATTTGAAGTGGCCGGCGATTTAGGTGTCAAAGCTAATTGCCTAAAAGCATTTGTAGAAGATGGTCCAAATTTGGAAGCTCGAGCTCGTGACGCTAGAAGAGATGTCTTACCTCCACAAATTCTTACAGGTCACACAGCAGATGATCAGGCTGAAACTGTAATTTTGAATTTACTTAGAGGTTCCGGCGTGCAAGGAACTGCAGGGATCGGGGATCCTCATAGAAGACCGATATTAGATTTACGCCGCCGTGAAACCAAGGAGCTTTGCCTTTCAGAGCAATTAGACCCAGTAAACGATCCTATGAATTTGGATCCTAGATTTACCCGTAACAGGATTCGTAACGAGGTAATTCCGTTGTTGGCTGAAGTGACCGGGCGGGATCCTGTCCCATTGTTAACTAGACACGCAAATTTGGCTGGAGAAGCATCCGGGATTTTAGCTAATTTGATAAAAGATTTTGACATAACGGATGTTCGGTCGGTAGCTGATGTCCCTGATCCAGTGGTTAGATTTGCTATTCAAGACTGGTTAACAGACAAGCTTGGCTTGCCAGCAGATTCTTCTTCAGTTAACAGAGTTTTACAGATTGTAAGAGGAGAAATTAAAGGAACAGAAATTCCTGGTGGTTTTCGAGTGGATCGGTCTCAAGGAAAAGTTAGATTTTCAGTTAATACAAAAATTTCTCAAGAATCTGATTAATTTTTTATTTAATTATTTGACAGATAGGGTCCTATTAATGAGTGAAGAGAACACAGAGAATATTCCAACCCCTCAACATGTTTTGATAACAGCAGAGCAAGTCGCAGAGAAGGTTGATGAATTAGGAAAGCAAATCAGCCAAGACTATTCCAAAGAAGCACCTCTTTTGGTAGGTGTTCTAAAAGGTGCGTTTGTTTTTATGAGTGATCTATCGAGAGCTATTGATTTACCAATAGAGTTCGACTTTATGGCTGTTTCCTCATACGGTCATTCGACTACCTCTTCGGGGGTAGTGCGAATCGTTAAAGATCTTGATCTCGATTTAGCTGATAGGCATGTTCTTTTAGTTGAAGACATAGTTGACAGCGGTCTAACTCTCAATTTTTTGCGAAAGAATCTTCTTGCTAGAAACCCCGCGAGTTTAGAGATATGTGCGCTTCTTGTTAGGGAAGATTTTCAATTTGAAGAAGACACAATAAAATACGCAGGTTTCCAAGTGCCAGCTGATTGGTTGGTTGGTTACGGATTAGACGTAGCTGAACGTTATAGAAATTTGCCTGATATTTGGGTAGCTAGTTCAGAGAGCTAATAATTTGCAGAAATTAAAGTTGATTAACTTGCGTTCTATAGTTTTTACTCCAGTAACCTCCGATCTGATGCAGTTACTTTTTTTAATACAATTTCAAAATCTATCTTCTATTAAGTTGAGGTTATTTGATGAGGGGTAAGTGGGCTCAGGGAATAGAGCCGAGGAAATTTTATTGGGTAATTAAGGACTCTTTAGCTATTTGTGAAAGGCCAGGAGGTTTTGGCGAAAGCCATCGAAGTGTTAGGCGACAAGAAGAAGTCATTTGGATTAGGCAAAACAACTTTGATGTGGTTGTGTCGCTTCTCGCTAATGATGACAATATAAAGGCCTACGAAAGCCAAGGAGTGCGTTGGGTTCAAATGCCTTTCGGAGGAGCAGAGGAAGGTCTTACAAGATTGACTGCTTTATTTACTCGGCTTAACTCTCTACTGGATGACAACCCAAGAGTGTTGTTGCACCGGGAAGAGTTGGGCGATCAAATTTGTGGTTTGATTGCAGCGTACCTTTTGTGGCGTGAATTGGTTCCTACAGGGCCACGCGCAATTGAAGTTGTTGAGCAGCTTCTTGAAAAGCAAATCGGAAGCGATGGCCGTGAGATAGTTGAACTTATAGAGATTGAAAGTCAAAGTAATTCATAGTTTCCATGGAGATAGTTACCTCAGTTAAAGATTTCCAAAATCTTTTAAGCGAAAGACGAAATCTAGGAGAGGATATAGGTTTCGTCCCTACGATGGGCGCTCTTCATGGAGGGCATACTTCACTGATTGACACTTCAGTCAGACAGGAGAAAACTACTGTTGTCTCAATCTTTGTAAATCCGCTTCAGTTTTCTGACGAAGAAGATTTAGATGATTATCCTTCAAGTTTAGAAAAAGATAAGGGGACTTGTTTAAAGCATAAAGTTGATCTTCTTTTCTGTCCGACATACAAAGAGATTTATCCGAAAGGGGCGCCGGAACTAGAAGAGATTGGTGGAATTGGAAAAATCCTTGAAGGAAAGAGCAGACCTTCTCATTTTCAGGGTGTTGCAACAGTTGTTGCACGACTATTCGAAATCGTTGGTGAGGCTTGTGCATATTTCGGAGAAAAAGACTTTCAACAGATAATGGTTGTAAATGACCTTGTTAAACGCCATCGATTCCCCGTTGAAATTGTTGCATGTCCAACTATCCGTCAAATCGACGGATTGGCTCTTTCAAGTCGAAATGTTTATTTGACAGAAGAGCAGCGTGCAGATGCCCCTGTGCTTTACCGTGCTTTGACTGCAGGAGCAGAGTCGGTTTCTGATGGAGAAAGAAAGTCTGAGAATTTGAAAAAATTGATAAGTGACATAGTAGTAAACGAATCAAAAGGTGATTTGGATTATGTAGGAATTGTCGATTCTGAAACTTTTACTCCACTTGATTCATTAAATGATTCTGGGAAGCAGATCCGAATATTAATTGCATGTGATTTCGGAACTGTTCGTTTAATAGACAATGTTGGTGTTGTTATTCCTTAAAGTTAAAAGTCGACTGTTAGAACCCTCTTAAGGGACTAGCCTTAAAACTGGTAGTTCTTTCACTCCATAAGGGTTAATAGTTTTTAAAGTGAGTGTTAGCTGATTGGTTTGTCTTATCTTTGTGAGAGACTAAATTTCTACTAGAAAAGCGACTTATGAGAGGAAAAGAATGCTCTTAACCATTGATGTAGGGAATACTCAGACGGTTATAGGGCTTTACGAAAGTTCTACATCAGCTAGCAAAGCTGACGCAGGCCTTTTGGATTTCTGGAGAATTGCTACCGATGATGATCGAACGTCTGACGAACATGCAGTAATTATTAGAGATCTGGTCAGGTCTTCTGGCCACAAAGATGAGTTTGAGGGAATCGCAATTTGTTCAGGTGTTCCACGTGTTTTAGCAAGCCTTCGTGAGATGGTTGGGAGATATATGGAACTAGAACCAGTGGTAATTGAACCTGGAGTCCGCACTGGAATGCCCATACTTTATGACAACCCCCGTGAGGTTGGTGCAGATCGTATAGCAAATGCTGTTGCAGCTTTCGACTTATATGGTGGTCCATCTGTAGTTGTTGATTTCGGAACCGGAAATAATTTCGACGTTATCTCTTCAGAGGGAGAATTTCTTGGCGGTGCTATAGCACCTGGTATTGAGATAAGCCTAGATGCTCTTTTCGAACGCGCCGCTGCCTTAAGAGCTATCGAGTTAACTGAACCACGAAGTGTTATAGGCAAAAGCACAGTTGAATCCCTTCAATCAGGAGCTATTTATGGTTTTGCTTCGCAAGTAGATGGAATGGTTGAGCGATTCAGAGAAGAATTAAGTGATTGCACAGTGATCGCTACGGGCGGTTTAGCGCATCTGATTGCTCCAGTAGCCACATCAATTGATCATGTTGAACCGTTTTTAACTTTGCACGGGTTAAGACTTGTATACGATCTAAATAGGGGTGATGATGGATAGAGAAATTCCTTTTCGTTTCGAAGTCACAAATTCAGCTTCTCAACTCCTATCCGAACATTCAGATTTGGCTGAAGGGGATAGTAGTGGAGTAACGGTCTCGGTCGCTGGAAGATTAATGTTGCGCCGTGACCAAGGAAAAATAGTTTTTGGCGTTTTGCAAGATTCAACTGAGCGCATCCAACTGTTCGCTTCCGAAAAAAACACTCCTGATTTTGAACTTTTTTCTAACTTGCATTTGGGTGACTGGCTGGGCGTAACCGGAGAGGTAATTAAAACAAAAAGAGGTGAAATTTCCGTTCGTGTTGATTCTTGGGTTCGATTAGCTGAAGCAAAGCGTCCCTTTCCTGATAAGTGGCATGGCATATCTGATACCGATATTCGTTACAGACAAAGGTATGTGGATCTTTGGGTTACAGAAGAGTCTCGTGAGACATTTAGAATTAGAAGCCGAATCATTTCGTTGATTCGAAATTGGCTTGAGAACCGAGATTTTATGGAAGTAGAAACTCCGGTCTTTCATCCAATTCCAGGGGGAGCCGCAGCTCGTCCTTTTGAAACTCATCACAATGCTCTCGATATTGATTTATTTTTACGAATTGCACCTGAGCTATATTTAAAGAGGCTGGTTGTTGGAGGATTCGAAAAAGTTTTCGAAATGGCTCGTGTGTTTAGAAATGAAGGTATTTCCACACGTCATAACCCAGAATTCACAATGCTTGAACTCTATGAAGCTTATGCAGATTACGAAGACATTATGAGGCTAGTGGAAGACTTGGTTTCTGAACTTGCTTTGGAAATTTGCGGTTCAACAGTAATTCAATATGACGGTCGTGAGTTAGATCTTTCAACTCCGTGGGAAAGATCGAGCATGTTGGAGCTTTTAAATGAAAAAATTCAAACCAATATTGATTTACAAACCCCAATAGAAGAATTAAGAAAGCTTTGTGAAGATTTGTCAGTTCCATTTAAGGATCATTATGGACCTGGAAAGTTGATTCTTGAACTGTATGAGAAGACGACTGAACCAGAACTATGGGGTCCAATATTTGTAACTGATTACCCACAAGAAGTATCACCTCTTTCAAGGGCTCACAGGAGTAATCCAGACTTGGTTGAGCGGTTCGAAGCTATTGTCGCTGGCCGAGAGTTGTGTAATGCATTTTCTGAAGTTGTTGACCCGGATGATCAGAGATCACGCTTTGTTGCTCAGGAAAAGAGTCGAGATGCTGGAGATGAAGAGGCGATGGTTGTTGATGAAGATTATTTAAGAGCTTTGGAGTATGGGTTACCGCCAACAGGTGGGCTTGGTATAGGAATAGATCGCCTTGTCATGCTCCTCACAGATACTCAGGCAATTAGAGATGTAATTCTTTTCCCCACGTTAAGACCTGAGCAGGATTAACTATTCCTTAAAATGGTTGACCTGATTTGCGAGAATGGTGCAAGTAGATTTCAGAATTTCTGCCGTTGGATTATTCGGAAGATCTTTTAAAGACTGTTGAGCTTTATGTGTGAAATTCAGAGCGGTTTCTATCGTGGAGATTATGGCTTCATCTGACCTAACGAGCATCAAGGCTTCATCTCTTTTGTCACTACTTATGGGATTACTTAATAGATCTTTTAAAGCTTCGCCATTCGGGCCTTTAAGGGCTCTAATAACGGGGAGAGTGTAAACGCCTTCCAGCATGTCGTTTCCTGAAGGTTTACCTAACTCTTTTTCACTTGCCATTACATCCAACAGGTCATCAACAATTTGGAAAGCAATTCCATAGAGATTCCCGAATTCTGTTACTGCCTTGACTACTTCTTCTGGATATACAGAAACGATTGCTCCAACTTTTGCTGAAGCTGAAAGAAGTGCACCGGTTTTACCTGAGATTGAAGCCATGTATGCGTCTTCAGTTCTTCTGATGTCATATGCAGAATTAACTTCACGAATTTGACCTTCACAGAGTGCAGCAATAGTTGAGGCAAGCAAACCCGCGACTTCGGCTCCAAGCCCAGCAGCGATTTCAGAGGCTCTTGCCAATAAGTAGTCGCCTCCAAGGATCGCTTCGTGATTGCCCCATTCCTCATTTACACTTTTCACGTTCCTGCGAGTTTTAGCACCATCCATTACATCATCGTGGTAAAGAGAACCTTGATGAACCAGCTCGACAGCAACGCCACCAAGAATTACTTCTCGACTTGGAGCGGCTGGTTTGTCTTCAAGTATTTGAGAAGATGCAATTGCAAGACTTGGCCTGATTCGTTTACCTCCTGCGTCAATTAGATGGCGCGAAAGTTTTGTAAGAAGAGGCTCTTCAGCTTTAACAGCGATTCTGAGTTCTTCTTCCACTCTTTCCAAAGCACTTTTAATACCTGGCAAGGTTAGTAGCGTGTAGGAGTCGTCATCCACGTGCCGAGGATACGACATTTTTACCCCATCTCGAAACTGTCAAAGAAAGGTTCTTTAAAATAGCTGTTTTCTTTATCGCTGGTACATTACAGAGATAGGTACAATTAATATTAATTAGTTTAATTTTCGGGAGATTACCAGGTGTTTGAACGGTTCACAGACAGAGCTCGTCGTGTGGTGGTATTGGCGCAAGAAGAAGCGCGTCTATTAAATCATAATTACATAGGCACAGAGCATATTTTACTTGGGCTTATCCATGAAGGAGAAGGAGTGGCTGCTAAGGCACTTGAATCTTTAGGTATTTCACTTGAAGGGGTACGTGGTCAAGTAGAGGAACTGATCGGACAAGGTGGAAGTTCTCCAAGTGGCCATATACCTTTCACACCTCGTGCAAAGAAAGTTTTAGAACTGTCCTTAAGAGAAGCGCTTCAGTTGGGTCATAACTACATAGGCACCGAACATATACTTTTGGGCTTGATCCGTGAAGGAGAAGGAGTTGCAGCTCAAGTATTAGTTAAGTTGGGTGCAGATTTGTCTAGAGTTCGTCAACAAGTGATCCAACTTCTCTCGGGTTATGCCGGATCAGGAGGCCCAATGGGGGCGGCCTCTGAGAAAGCTGGTGCTACTGCTGGGGGTAGAGGAACGGAATCACAGTCTGGTTCGCTTGTTCTAGACCAATTCGGAAGAAATCTAACGCAAGCAGCAACAGAAAAAAAGTTAGACCCAGTAATTGGTCGAAAGCGCGAATTGGAACGTGTTATGCAAGTTCTTTCACGTCGCACAAAAAATAATCCTGTACTTGTAGGAGAACCAGGTGTGGGTAAGACAGCTATTGTTGAAGGCCTTGCTCAAATGGTTGCCGGAGGAGATATTCCAGAGACAATTCAAGGGAAACAAATCTATACCTTGGATTTGGGTGCGCTGGTAGCAGGAAGTCGCTATAGGGGTGATTTTGAAGAACGTCTCAAAAAAGTCTTAAAAGAAATAAAAACAAGAGGCGACATTATCTTGTTTATTGATGAAATTCATACTTTGGTCGGAGCGGGTGCCGCAGAAGGCGCAATAGACGCAGCATCGATTTTAAAGCCGATGCTGGCTAGAGGTGAACTACAGACAATTGGTGCAACCACTATGGAAGAATATAGAAAACATATAGAAAAAGATGCTGCTTTAGAACGACGTTTTCAACCAATAACTGTTGACGAGCCAGATGTTGCTCACACTATCGAAATACTTAAGGGTTTAAGAGAGCGGTATGAATCACATCATCGAGTCACCATTACTGATCAAGCTGTTATAGCAGCGGCTAATTTGGCTGATCGTTACATTTCTGATCGTCATCTTCCCGATAAAGCAATTGACCTAATTGATGAAGCCGGTTCCCGCCTTCGTCTGAGACGTATGAATACCCCAGATGACTTAAGAGAACTTGAAGTCGAATTAGCTGAAGTCGTTCAGCGTAAAAAAGCAGCTGTCGAATCTCAAGATTTTGAAGAAGCAGGAAATCTGCGTGACCGTGAAAAAGAATTAATCTCGAGCAAGTCTGAACGAGAAGAAGAGATTAAATCATCTGGGGTAGACCTCTTTGACGAAGTAGATGAAGAGTGTATAGCGGAAGTTCTATCTGTATGGACAGGTATACCTGTTTATAAACTCACTGAGGAAGAAACTCAGAAACTTCTTCATATGGAAGATGATCTTCATAAGCGAGTAATCGGTCAAGAAGACGCGATCCATGCAGTTAGCCAAGCGATTAGAAGAACCAGGGCAGGTCTAAAGGATCCGAAACGGCCATCAGGTTCGTTTGTCTTTCTAGGCCCTTCAGGAGTCGGTAAAACTGAATTGGCTAAAACGTTGGCAGAGTTTCTTTTTGGTGATGAACAGGCTTTGATATCTCTTGACATGTCTGAATACATGGAAAAGCACACAGTGAGCAGACTCTTAGGTTCACCTCCAGGTTACGTAGGGTATGAGGAAGGAGGTCAACTTACTGAAGCAGTAAGAAGAAAACCATTTTCTGTAGTTCTTTTTGATGAAGTTGAGAAGGCTCACCCTGATGTTTTCAACACGTTATTACAGATACTTGAAGAAGGCAGACTTACAGATTCTCAAGGACGGTCAGTTGACTTCCGAAATACCGTACTAATAATGACATCTAATTTAGGGACAGCTGATTTACGTAAAGCTAATTTAGGTTTCACCAAAGCTGATGAAGCTGTCAGCTATGAACGGATGAAAGAAAAAGTTCAAGATGCTTTGAAACTTCATTTCCGTCCAGAGTTCCTTAATCGAATCGACGAAACGATTGTTTTCCATGAATTAACCATGGAAGAAGTAACAAGAGTTGTTGATTTGATGATTAGCCGTTTATCCAATCAATTAGCTGGACAAGGAATGGGCTTGGAGTTGACTGACGCGGTTAAACACCATCTAGCCAAACATGGCTATGACCCAACATTAGGAGCCAGACCTTTAAGACGAGCTATCCAAAGACTTATAGAGGATCCACTTTCAGAACGATTACTACATAAAGAATTTAAAGCAGGTGAGATCGTAATCGTGGATGTAGAAGATGTTCCAGAGGAGAATGCTGATGAATCCACCCATGAAGGTAAGAAAGTAGTTTTTCGTTCAACTGCAGGATTTGAACCACCTACCATGGAGATGGTAGCTGAGGGAGTTGAATAGAAATTTGCCAGCTATTTTAATTCCATCAAGGAGTTCCATTTAGCTGATTTGCTAATGTTTAGAATTAGCAAATCTCCTGAAATCTGATATGAAAAATTTTTTACTTCTGTTCACCTTCACGCTACTAGTTGCTGCGTGCAAAGTTGAAAGCTCAGTATCTGTAAATCTAGAAGATGATGGCACAGGAAGTGTAGAGGTTTCTGTTGAACTTGATGATGAGGCAAGTCGTCTAATAGGGGATTTAGAAAGACAGCTTCGAACAGAAGATCTAGTTTCTTCTGGTTGGAAAGTTTCCTTACCTGAGAGTCTTCAAGAAAAATCTAAAATAGTTGTTTCAGCGTCAAAAGCTTTTACAACTGTAGATTCATTAGTTAGCGTTTTAGAAGAGATTGCGGGACCTTCAGTTTTTTCTGAAATTAGCCTTTTGAGTGAAAAGTCATTTGCTAAAAAACTATGGACAATCGAGGGAAAGATCGATCTTTCAGAGGGACTTGCTTTATTCTCTGACCCTGCTTTAGATGAAGTATTGGGGGGCAATCTTTTTGGAAGAAGTTTAGAAGACCTTTCTTTTTTGTCTGGATGTCACGATATTTGTGATCCTGCCGATTCTTTTTTGATGAATTTTTCAGTTTCATTACCCGGCGCTAAAGAAAATGGTTTAAACCATGACGTATGGACAGTTCCTTTAGGCGATCAAACCCCTACACCTTTTTCAAGTTTCTCTACGGTTGATTATCCGAAACCAAAGGCTTGGAGAACAGTTGCATATGTTTTTTTTGGTGCTGCTTTATTATTTCTGATCTTTAGAGGTTTTAGGAATTTAACTTCGGTTCCTCGGATTGGAAGAAATTCTGAAAATTCAAGGAAACACAAAGAAACTTCAGAGATTATTGAAAATGTTATGACTAAAGAAAACCAAGAAACCGATACGAGTATCAAACTTGTTGTAGTCGGCGGGAAGGGAGTTATTTGGGATGGAGGAGCTGACCCTGAAGGATTACTAGTTCCCTTCGTACGAGAGAATGGTGGATTAGCTGATGCGGATGAAATCGCTGATCGATACAGGTCGGCGAGTTTAGGCCAGTTAAGTTCTGAAGAGTTTTGGGAAAGTGTTGGACTCCAAGGCAATATAGATGATATTGATGCTCAGTATTTAAATCGTGTTCGCCTTAGATCTGATGCATTACCATTTTTGGATCAAATGAAACGGCGTGGGATTCCAGTCGCTTGTATTACTAATTCTGTTCTATCGTGGTCTCAGCAATTGCGTGAACGGTTGGACGTTGAAGACCAGATCCAACACTGGGTTGTTAGTGGAGAATACGGTGTCAGAAAACCGAGTAATCCTATATTTGAAGCTCTAAGACGTTTAACAGGTGTTTCCTTTCCGAACATGCTTCTTGTGGATTCTGACATAGCAACTTTAGAGGCTGCTCGAGGTCTTGGAATGTCAACAGTTTTGATGCAAAGTCAGGTGCCGATCCCAAGTGGTTTCACACATCCAAAGATCGAAGGTTTCGCTGAACTGTTTGGAAAATAAAACTAATTCTTTTTCCTACTAATAAGATTAATAGATGCAAATAACACTCCCTTCAGGCACAAATGCAGTAACCGAAAAATCTGTTTCAAGTAGAAATGAATTAGGCCTTGTTGTTATTCCGGATGTCATGGGCCTACGCCCTTTGTTTTACGACATGGTTAAGCGTTTAGCTGCTGAGTGGGATTTAAACGTTTGTTCTTTCGAGCTTTATCCTGAGTTAGAGCATTTAAATGCAGAAGAAAGACTTGGAGCAGCTTCCAGACTGGAAGATACCCGAGTGATAGGCGATGCAATAGAAGCTGCTGAGGCAACCCAAAGTGATCAAGTTGCGATTTTGGGATTTTGTATGGGGGGAATGTACACATTGAAAGCTGTTTCTTCTCAGAGATTTTCTAAACATTGTTCTTTTTATGGAATGATTCGGGTGCCGGAAGCATGGCAATCGGAAAGTCAGTCAGAGCCTATTCCTTCCCTACAGAAAGGTGATGCTGATTCTGTTTTAGCGATTGTAGGAAGCGAGGATACTTGGACCCCAAAAGAAGATGTAGATCTCTTGTTATCAACCGGAGTTACGGTGGTCAGTTACGAAGGAGCTGATCACGGGTTTGTGCACGATTCATCGAGACCTGCCCACCGCCCATCAGATGCTGCAGATGCATGGATGAAAGCGAAAGACTGGATCTTTGGCAACAGCTAACGTGAACGTATAGTAAGTTGCTCGCGGTCAGTAATTCTGTATGTGCGGTCGAATTGCTCAATCCACCCAAGTTTAATGAACGAAGCTATTGCTTTATTGACTCTTTCTCTTGATGCTCCAACCATTCCGGCCAGTTCTTCTTGAGTTACTGGTAACGAAAATTCATCTTCATTATCAGAAATTTCAAGAAGTCTTTTTGCTGTTCTTCCAGTTACATCTAGAAAAACAGAGTCAGCTAAGACTTCATCCATATTTCTTAAACGGTCAACAAGCATTGTTACGACTTCCCAAAGTTGAGATGGGTCTTTCTCATAGAGTTTTTTTATGGGTTCAAAAGGGACTTCGATGACGCATGATTCTTCTAGTGCGCGAGCTTCCGCTGATCTTCCTCTGTTGTCAAATAAGCCCATTTCGCCGAAAAGATCACCGTTTTCCATAAGAGCCACTACAGATTCCTTGCCTATGAAGGATCTATTTACTATGGCTATTCGACCGGATTCGACGAGAAAAAGAGAATTTGGTTTATCATTTTCGTGAAATAATATATCTCCCCGTAGCAAGTCTCTTTTATCCGAGGCTTTTACTATTACTTCAAGTTCTTTTTCGGCTAATTTGCCAAAAAGCATTGATTCAACAAAAAGGGTGTGATCTATCATTTCACAGGTCATGCTAATACGTAGAAACTATTTAGACGAAGCAAGGAACTTGTTTAAATTGTATTTCAGCTATAAAGGGTCGGTATATGAAAATTTGGACGATTTTAGTAGCTGCAGGCGAAGGGCTTCGTTTTGGGAGTAGAAAACAGTTAGCAGAGCTTGCAGGAATGCCAGTTCTACTTCATTCTACTATTAATGCTTCTTCTGTATCTGATGGGATAGTCGTCGTAACTTCAGAGGAAGATATCGAATTCGTTAAAAGTTTCCTTCAAAGGATCAATCAAGTCCATGAAGTAGTAAAAGGGGGAGCGACTAGATCCGAGTCTGTTAAATGTGGCCTCGAGAAGGTGCCACATGATTGCGAGATGGTGATAGTGCATGATGGTGCGAGACCTCTTGCTTCTCAAGAACTATTTGAATTGGTTGTTGAAAAAATCAAAGATGGAGCGGAAGCTGTAGTACCTGTATTGCCAATAGTCGATTCATTGCGGTCTGTTAATGGCAAGCAGATAAATAGAGATGAAGTGGTTGCTGTCCAGACTCCACAGGCTTTCATTGCGCCTTTGTTACGCGAAGCTTATTTGAGTGGCGAAGATGCTACTGATGACTCCTCACTAGTCGAATTAGTAGGTGGAACAATTGATTTTGTCGATGGGGATGTAAGCAATTTAAAGATTACAGTTAGCTCAGATTTATTAATTGCTGAACAGTTTTTAACTGCTAGAAAATCTAATTAGAGAGGATGGTCGTGTCTACTTTTAGAATAGGACAAGGTTTTGACGTTCATCCTTTTTCCGAAGATTCTGACCGTCCTTTAATCATTGGAGGGGAAATCTTGCCTGGCCCAGGCTTAGATGGACACAGTGATGCCGACCTGTTAGCTCATGCAATAGCTGATGCATTATTAGGAGCTGCCGGTCTGGATGACATAGGTCAACGTTTTCCTGACACAGATCCCTCTTTTTCAAATGCGAATAGCATGGAATTACTAAAAAATGTTGCTGAATCATTGGAGGAAGAAGGCTGGGAAATATGCAATGTAGATTGCAATGTAATTCTAGAAGTTCCTAAATTGTCAGAATACAAAAATAGTATTCAAGATCGAATATCAAAAATTTTAAATGCTCCTGTCACAGTTAAAGGTCGGAGATCGGAAGGGTTGGGTTTCATAGGAAAAGGGGAAGGAGCTGCTTGTCTAGTAGTTGCTCTTATATCCAAATCATGAATAAGAAACGTAACTATAAAGGTAATTCAAGAGGCAATAAAGGTCAGAGGGGTACTACCCCCGTACGGAATCACAGGTCTCAACAAAAGGTGTTATCAGGAGATCAAGTTGAAGGTCGCCAAGCTGTACGAGAGCTACTGATCGCAGGAACGCGCAAAACTCGCGAAGTTTTTTTAGCTGGAGATCTTGATGATGCACCAATACTTGATGACATCATTGATTTAGCTGACGAAGCAAAAGTTCCGATAAAAGAAATTTCTCGAGGACGCTTTGAATCGATGGCAAAGACAGAATCTCCGCAAGGTGTCGTTGCCTTAGCGGCTCCTTTGCCAAATTATGAAATAGAGGAATTGATTGATTCAAAAGCAAGCGATCCAAAACCTTTTTTACTTGTTGTAGATGGAGTTACTGACCCTGGGAATTTAGGAGCTATTTTACGTTCGGCTGAATGCGCAGGTATCACAGGAGTGATACTTCCGCGCCACCGTTCGGCCAGAGTGACTCCGGCTGTCACTAAGACCGCTGCAGGAGCGATTGAGCATCTTAGAATTGCCACAGCAAGCGGTATACCAGCAGCGCTTGGACGTTTAAGAGAGTCAGGAATCTGGTTAGTAGGATTAGATGCGGGAGGGTCGACACCTCTTTATGATCTAAAAATTGCCGATCAGCCAATTGCATTGGTTTTGGGTTCAGAGGGACGCGGTTTGTCAAGATTAGCTAGAGAACGTTGTGATGAATTAGTTCACATACCACTTCAAGGGGTTCTGTCTTCGCTGAATGTGTCTACAGCAGCAGCTATCGCTGCTTTTGAAGTGTCACGACACCGTTAGCTTTTGAGCCCGAGATCGGATTCGAACCGATGACCTGCCGCTTACAAGGCGGCTGCTCTGGCCAACTGAGCTACTCGGGCATTTATTGATCTAGAGCTAAGTTAGCAAACTATCAAGGGGTACTTGATTATGATCCTTTATCGGAGGATGATTTGGTATAGGTTTAGATTCAAGAGAGAAGAGAATGGTGATTATAAAAAGTCTTAGTTGTCAGCAGAATGCAATCGATAGCAAAGGCAGACAATGAATATCCAATCACCGTTAGGGGGAACGGGCATAGCACCCAGTAACGCATCTGCCGCTCCCAGAGCATTTTTATTAATTTTTGTAGCAGTTGTTCTTGGTCTCGTAATCTTGTGGAAAGGTTTGGACGACGACCCACAGAATGCCGTTTCAAATACTTCAAACTCATCAGATCAGGCGGCACAGATGACAGGGGGACAACCTGCCGATTTACCACCTTTGAATGTTCCGGAAATTTCGACAACTACTGTTGCGGTAGTTGAAACAACAACCACAACAAGTCAGCCACCATTGCCGACTAAACCTCCAAGTACAGTAAAGGTTCTTGTGTTGAATGGTTCTGGTGTAGGGGGAGCTGCAGGAGCAGTTACAAATCTTCTTAAACCTCATGGGTATACAACTTTGTCACCCGCTAATGGGAATAAAGAAGAAAAGTCTTGGGTTTATTACAAGCCTGAATTCTCACCTGATGCAAAAGGTGTGACGGATGTTCTTAAGATAATGCCTGACTTGCTTAATTCTTTTCCAACTAATGGACTTTCTGTACCAGAAGGAAGTATTGACAGAGTTTCAACTGCAGACATAATCGTATTTCTGGGATCTGATAAAGAGATTTACGGTTCGTAAAGTTGCGGGTTTTAGCCGCCCCAGATAAGTTTCGTGGTTCTTTAACTGCACTAGAAGTTGCTAATGCAATTAATAAAGCGGTCAATAGATCCGGCGGGATTCCTACAGGCGCTCCGATGGCAGATGGAGGTGAAGGTACTCTGGAAGTTCTTGGAGGACCTAATCGCACAACGACTGTCACTGGACCTTCAGGGGAACCGGTGGAAGCAGAATGGAGATTAGCGGATAAAACAGCAGTAATTGAAGTGGCTAGAGTATCGGGTCTAACGTTAGCAGGAGGACCTGAAACTAATAACCCCTTAGAAGCCACGACAAAAGGTACTGGTGAGTTGATTCGCTGTGCTTTGGAACAAGGTGCTAAACGTATAATCGTTGGTCTTGGTGGTTCCGCTAGTACAGATGGTGGACTAGCGGCTTTAAAAGCTATGGGATCGCTTGCTCGCTATAAAGGTATTGAGCTCATAGCAGCATGTGATGTTCGAACGGACTTTCTTTCTTCAGCCGACTCTTTCGCTGCTCAGAAAGGAGCCACTTCCACACAGATAAAGTTTCTTAACCGGCGTTTGCAACGACTCGTACAGATTTATGAAGAGGAATATAAAGTTTCAGTTGAAGAAATACCAGGAGGTGGAGCGGCCGGAGGGCTTGCAGGTGGACTACTTGTTGCCGGAGCTAAATTAGTTGATGGGTTTGATTTTATTGCTCAAGAGATTTGTCTTGATGAAATGATCATTAAATCTGACATGGTTATTACAGGTGAAGGTCATCTCGACAAGACATCTTTCGAAGGAAAAGTTGTTTCAGGTGTATGTCGTTATGCAGAAGCAGCTTCAGTTCCAGTTTTTGTAATTGCCGGTGCAATTAGTACTGAAGTAGCTGAAAAAGTTGACTGTGTTTCTTTAGTAGAAACTTTTGGTGAAGAGCGTGCTTTTTCAGAAACAGAACTATGTATTGAGAGACTAGTAACTGAACGCATAGAATTATTATCCCAATAACGGCTTTCTTCGAAAAATGTTCAAAAACTTGATTTTCTAGGTGTTTTGGAGTGAAAAAGGTTGGTTTTTTCTCCTTAACATGATTGGATTAGCAGTCTAAGTAGAAGAGTGCCAGAGCACTTATAACACGAAATCTGCTTTAATTCTTTGATGAAAGGCTTACTTAATGGCTAAGAATATTGTTTTTAATGAAGAGGCTCGCAGAGGGCTTGAAAAAGGTATGAACCAGTTGGCCGACGCTGTACGTGTCACCTTGGGACCTAAAGGAAGAAATGTCGTTTTAGATAAGAAATGGGGAGCCCCAACGATTACAAATGACGGCGTGTCAATCGCAAAAGAAATCGATCTAGAAGACCCGTATGAAAGAATCGGAGCAGAGTTAGTTAAAGAAGTAGCTAAGAAAACTGATGATGTCGCTGGTGACGGGACCACTACGGCGACAGTACTTGCTTGGGCAA
>Ga0206679_10001983_pt1 | contig 16622 bp, 16 predicted proteins | sample M110012015metaG_FD_155464 | JGI IMG/M metagenome (GOLD analysis project Ga0206679, IMG submission 155464) | Ammonia-oxidizing marine archaeal communities from Monterey Bay, California, United States - M1 100m 12015 | ecosystem: Environmental > Aquatic > Marine > Intertidal zone | place: USA... | reverse complement strand
ACGTTATATCTGCATCTTTGTGCCCTAATTTATTTTCATGCAATACAATAGCCAACGTCCTGATCTTATCATTCCTGAATATGGAAGGAATATCCAAAACATGATTGAGTTTTGTGTTTCGGTGGAAGATCGTGAAGAGAGAAACAAGGTGGCGATGGCTATCATTTCGGTAATGGGACAGTTATTCCCGTATCTCCGTGACATTGATGACTACAAGCATAAATTGTGGGATCATCTTCATATAATGTCTGGTTTTAAACTCGATGTTGACTCGCCATATCCCGTTCCGGCTCCAGAATCTTTATTGGAAAAGCCAGAGCAGCTAGCTTACCCACAAGGAAAAATCAAGTGGGGTCACTACGGAAAGACTTTGGAGCAATTCATCGCTAAAGCCAAGGATTATCCCGAAGGCGATGAGAAAGACACATTGACTCATATCATCGCAAACTTGATGAAACGTCAGTATTTAACTTGGAATCGAGATACGGTTGAAGATGACTTGATCAAGTCGCAGCTGACTTCTATTTCCGATGGAAAGCTGGCTTTGAAAGAAGGCAAAGAACTTGTTCCCACCTCAGTGGTTCTTCAGGATCAGAGAAATAAAAAACATCAAAATCACCATAAAGGTGGAGGAAGAGGAAAGAAGAGACGCTAGTCACACTCTAAATCCCTTCTCAAATTCTAGCCAAACACTGGCATTTATTATTTCCCTTTTCGTTTGTCAATAATTATTTGCGATCTATAGACTCTAAGAGTCATTAATCGCAATTATTGTCATCAGAAGAAATCATGGGAACATTTGAAATACACGGAGGGAATCGCCTAAGGGGCGACGTCACTCCACAAGGAGCTAAAAACGAGGCGCTACAGGTGATTTGCGCGGTACTCCTCACAGCCGAGCCGGTAATAATGTCTAATGTGCCTGACATTATCGATGTCAATAAGTTGATCAATCTTTTGGCCGACATGGGCGTAAAGGTGGATAAGCTTGAAGAAGGAAAATTCAAGTTTCAAGCAGACAACGTCGATATTGACTATCTGACCACAGAAGATTTTAAAAAGAAGGGATCATCCTTAAGGGGGTCCATAATGGTCGTTGGGCCGTTGTTGGCTCGATTCGGAAAAGGATTTATTCCGAAGCCTGGAGGGGACAAAATAGGCCGAAGGCGACTTGACACTCACTTCATTGGATTTGAGAATCTTGGGGCTAAATTCACTTACGAACGTGAAAACGAATTCTACCGCGTCGAAGCCGAAAAACTCAAAGGGGCTTACATGCTTTTGGATGAGGCTTCGGTGACTGGCACCGCGAATCTTGTAATGGCAGCGAGTATGGCGGAAGGCAAAACAACGATTTACAATGCGGCGTGTGAACCTTATCTACAACAGCTTTGCGAGATGATCAATCGCATGGGAGGCAAGATCACTGGAATCGGCTCTAACATGATTCATATCGAAGGCGTTGAATCTCTTGGTGGCTGCGATCACCGATGTCTTCCCGACATGATTGAAATCGGAAGCTTCATCGGCTTAGCAGCGATGACACAAAGCGAACTTCGCATCAAAGATGTGAACTACGAAAAGCTTGGTGTTATTCCTGAAGTGTTTCGCAGAATGGGAATCAAACTTGAAAGACAGGGTGACGACCTACTTGTTCCAGCTCAAGATGCATACGAAATTGAGTCATTCATTGACGGGTCGATCATGACCATCTCTGACGCGCCTTGGCCTGGTTTTACCCCTGATTTAATTAGCATTATGCTAGTCACTGCGACACAAGCCAGAGGAAGTGTACTCATTCATCAGAAAATGTTTGAGAGCCGTTTGTTTTTCGTGGACAAACTCATCGATATGGGCGCTAAAATCATTTTATGCGACCCACACCGAGCTACAGTGATCGGCTTAGATAGAAAATCCCCGTTGCGTGGAGTAACCATGACCTCACCAGATATTCGCGCGGGAGTCTCGCTGCTAATTGCAGCCCTGAGTGCGCAAGGCAAGAGTACAATTCACAACATAAGTCAGATTGACAGAGGCTATCAAAACATTGACAAACGGCTCCAAGCTATCGGTGCTGACATTAAGCGTATCGACTAAACCCCTTGTTTGGCCTAGTATTTGAGATTAGAGCCTATCAAAATTTGTAACTTCGCGGATCCAAATTCAAATGCTATGAACTTTCTAAAAATAGGCGTGGTTGCCTTGCTCACCGTTGGAATCTCCTACGGATTTACCACAACGGAATCAAAAATGGCCTCTAAGGGTTCGACTATCGTGACGAAAATCGGAACCAACATAGGTGACATGGCACCTGAGATAGAGATGCAAGGCATAGATGGAAAAGAATACAAGCTGAGTGACCTCAAAGGCAACTTAGTGCTTATTGACTTTTGGGCGTCATGGTGCGGTCCGTGTCGAAGAGAGAATCCTAATGTTGTTAATGCATACGACAAATACAGCAAGGCTAAATTCAAAAATGCCAAAGGATTTGAAGTCTTCAGCATATCACTTGATAGTGACCAGGCTCGTTGGGAAGCGGCAGTTAAAAAAGACAATCTCAAATGGAAATATCATGTAAGCGATTTTAAAAAATGGAAAGGAGAAACAGTAGCTACCTACGGAGTGCATTCTATCCCTTCAAGCTTCCTTGTTGATTCAAAAGGCGTGATCGTTGGGAAGTCGCTTAGAGGAATGGAACTTCATGTTCAAATCGACAAACACGTAAAGAAATTATAGGCGGGAACCAATCCCCTTAAAAACCCTGTTCTTGTCACCGAGGGCGGGGTTTTTTTATGTCAACCTGCCAATATGTCCAAATCACCCTTGTTGGCAGAAGTTTTGCCATTTGATCAACCTTCAATGATTCAATTATGAGCACAACAGATCCGATAGAAGAGAAAAAAGACGCTGACTGCAAAGAACAGGAACAGGAAGCCACGGCTGACACGAACCAAGAACACGTGGAAAACGAGGTTGAAGCGACGGAAACTGAAAACAAGAAACCGACGATAGAGGAAGAAATGTCACTCTTGCGTGACAAGTATGTCAGACTTCATGCAGAGTTTGACAACTTCCGAAAGCGCAACGCCAAAGAGCGTGTTGATCTTATTAACACGGCTAGTCGAGATGTAATCTTAGATCTCCTCCCGGTGATTGATGACTTTGATCGAGCAATTCACGCAAACGAAACGAATGACGACATCAAAGCTGTCAAAGAAGGGTTAAATCTGATTCAGCAAAAGATGTTCCGCACATTGGAAGGGAAAGGCATTAAAGCAATGGATTCAGTTGGAAAAAAATTCGATACTGACCACCATGAAGCGATTACACAGATCCCCGCGCCGAGTAAAAAATTAAGAGGTAAGGTTGTCGACGTAGTCGAGAAAGGCTACTTCCTCAATGACACAGTTCTCCGTTACGCGAAAGTTGTAGTGGGCCAATAAGCTAACCATGGCTAAGAGAGATTATTACGACATCCTCGGTGTTTCCAAAGACGCCGGTGAGGGTGAGATTAAAAAGGCATATCGAAAGATGGCCCTCAAATATCATCCAGACAAGAACCCCGACGACGCGGATGCTGAAGACAAATTCAAGGAAGCCGCTGAGGCCTACGATGTCTTGGGTGATTCTCAGAAAAAAGCCTCTTATGACCAATTTGGTCATGAAGGCATGCGCAGCGGAGGATTCGGCGGCGGCGGCATGAATATGGATGACATATTCTCTCAATTCGGAGACATATTTGGTGGAGCTTTCGGCGGTGGAGGTGGTTTTGGAAGTTCTCGGGGAGCCCCAAGAACGAAAGGCTCTAATCTTCGCATTAAAGTCAAGCTTTCGATTCAAGATATTGCCAACGGAGTGACGAAGAAGGTTAAAGTCTTCAAGCTTGTCCAAGCTGACGGTGTCAAATTTGGCAATTGCGGAACATGTGGTGGTACAGGTCAAGTTCGCCGAGTGTCTAATACGATTTTGGGCCAGATGGCAACAACATCTGCCTGTCCTCATTGTCATGGCGCTGGTAAAAGCATTAGCTCAAAACCAGCCGATGCTGATGAGCATGGTTTGAAAAGGCAAGAGGAGCTAGTTTCCATCGACATTCCTGCTGGTGTTGAAGATGGAATGCAACTTCGAGTAAGTGGAAAAGGAAATGGAGGTCCTTACGGTGGTGTAAATGGAGATTTGCTCGTACTAATCGAGGAAATCGAGCACGAGAGTCTTAAACGCAACGGTCAAAATTTACACTACGATTTGTATGTCAATTTTCTTGATGCCGCGCTAGGTGGTAAGGCAGAAGTTCCTTTAGTTGATGGAAAAGCGAAAATTGAAATCGCTCCAGGAACCCAAGGCGGAAAGATTGTGCGCTTGAGAAACAAAGGACTCCCTAGCGTCAATGGCTATGGAAATGGAGATATTCTAGTCAACATTAATGTCTGGACTCCTCAAAAATTATCTTCTGAGGAGAAGGGTCTTCTTGAGAAGCTTCGGGATTCTGAGAATTTCATTCCCCAGCCTTCGAATAAGGATAAGGGCTTTTTTCAGCGTGTAAAGGAAATGTTCTCCTAGATCAACTTTTCTGCGTGCAGCATCAATAACCAAATCAATAATTGCGCATTCTTGCGTCTTGAAATTGATAGTTTTGTCTACAAACTTATATTAGAATGAGTGCAGTCAAAGTCAATGCCGTTTCAAAGGAATTTTCCGGTCATATGGCTTTGAACGAAGTTTCGCTTGAGGTCCCTAAGAAATCTATTTTCGGCTTACTCGGCCCCAACGGCGCGGGAAAAACAACTCTCATTCGAATCATCAATCAAATCTCCGCTCCAGATAGCGGTAGTATCCTTCTTTTTGGCAAAAAACTCAAGCCGGAACACGTTGGCCTTATTGGTTATTTGCCGGAGGAGAGAGGTCTCTACCGAAAAATGAAAGTGGGCGAACAATGCTTATATCTGGCCCAGCTGAAGGGAATGTCCAAAAGTGAAGCTAAAGAGAAGCTAAACAAGTGGTTTGATCGCCTCGAAATTTCTGCTTGGTGGGATAAAAAAGTCGAAGAGCTCAGCAAAGGGATGGCTCAAAAGATCCAGTTCGTAACCACGATATTGCATGAGCCAAAACTTCTGATCCTCGATGAACCCTTTAGCGGATTTGATCCGATAAACGTAGAGATCATTCGATCCGAAATTCTCAGACTGAGAAATAAAGGCGCAACGGTCATGCTCTCGACCCACAATATGGAATCTGTAGAGGAGATGTGTGACAACATCGCTCTTATTGAAAATGCTAAGGTTATTCTGAATGGTAGTGTTAATGAGGTGAAAAACCAATTTGACCCGAAATGCTTCAACCTCAGAATGACTGGCAATATGATTTCGTTCACCAACGCACTTTGGACAAACTTTGAGCTGGTTGAAAAGAAATCTGAGGGAGACAATCATCAATGTGTGGTCAGGCTCCTCAACGGAAAAACCCTAAACGACCTGTTAGGCGTTAGTATTCCAGTAGTACAAATTCACGAAGTAGAAAAAGTCACCCCGAGCATGCATGACATCTTTATTGAGTCGGTCGCGCGAGCAAAGAATCGGGAAGAAATGGTCGAAGAATGAACAAGGTTGGGCTTATAATCAAACGAGAGTACCTGACTCGAGTAAAGAAACGGTCATTCATTGTGATGACTTTCTTAGGGCCAGTCCTTTTCGCCTTGTTTTATTCGGGAGCCATTTTCGTTGGCATGTCAGACAGCACCGATCACAACGTCTTGGTCGCAGATTACTCAGGGATTGTATCTGTCCAAGATTCGACCACTGGCAAGCTGTACAGTCGCTTCCCACGTCGCTTTGAATCGACACCTGAGCTTACTTACAATTTTGTCAAGACCGCCGAGATTAAGCAGCAATTCAAAGAGAGTCCCTACACATTATTAATTGAATTAGATGATGTCGCTTTGCACGACGGAAAAGTCAAACTTTACTATAAGAAAGTCCCAAGTCAACTGGTTCTCGGGAGGATTGAGGACGAAGTTGAAAATGCTCTTGAAGAATTGCGTGTTGTGGACAGTTTGAATGTCAGCTACGCTGACTACAAGCGCATGAAGGTGGAGTTGAGTTGGTATCAAGTTGATATCAATGCCTCTACTGATGAGGAAACTCACAAATCGGAACAGGCTATGGTTGGTTTGGGGATAGCATTAATGATTTACGTCTTCATATTCCTTTACGGAGTGCAAGTGATGCGTGGAGTAATTGAAGAAAAGACAAATCGCATTGTTGAGGTCATAGTGTCAAGTGTAAAACCTTTTCAGCTCATGATGGGAAAGGTCATCGGCATTGGCATGGTCGGGTTAACTCAGTTTCTTTTATGGGTAATCCTGTGCTCAATAGTATCAGGTCTTGGCAGCATCTTCTTAGCCGGGAGTGGTGAAATGACCATGGCTATCGTAGATGGAGCTGCTCAAGCTCCTGAATCTAATCAAGCGATGTTGCAAGCGACTGAAGCCTTTGGCTTCTTGATGCAAATTCCTTGGACGACCGTCATCTTCAGCTTCATATTCTATTTCATAGGCGGATATCTCCTGTATGGAGCATTGTTTGCCGCAATTGGCGCAGCGGTCGATTCGGAAACGGACACGCAGCAATTTATGCTCCCTGTGGCCATGCCACTAGTTTTCGGAATGATCATTTCCTCCTTCTTGATCATGAATCCTGATGGAGCAATGGCAGACACCTTTGCAATTGTACCATTTACATCACCAATCGTAATGATGGTCAAAGTCGCTATGGGCGAGACAGGTTGGCTTCTGGTTATCTCCATGATTGTATTAATCCTGAGCTTTCTGGGGACCATTTGGGTTGCTGGAAGAATCTACAAGACTGGCATTCTCATGTACGGAAAGAAAACAACGTACCGAGAAATCTGGAAATGGATCACCTACAAGTCATGAGTCAGAAAGTAGGCATCATCGACTGCGGCACCAACACGTTCAATTTATTGATCGGCGAACCCTCATCTGAAGGGAAACTTCAAATCCTGTTTAAAAATAAAATACCTGTAAAACTGGCTCCTAGCGCTGCTACAGGAGTGATTGGTAAAAATCGATTTGCGCGTGGTATTGATGCGCTATTCGTCCATAAAAACACCCTTACGAATATGGGCGTAACGCAAGTATTCGCCTTCGCGACAAGTGCAATTCGTGATTCGGCCAATGGAGCTGAATTCGTTGAAACTGCTAAATCTTCAGTTGGCATCGATATCAAAGTCATTAGTGGCGAAGAAGAAGCTGAACTCATACATCAAGGTGTTTCACACACCATCCCAGAGAACTTTGGCCGATTTGCCATTATGGATATTGGCGGCGGCAGTGTTGAATTTATCATTGGCACCAAGACCGAACTCATTTGGCTTCAAAGCCTGAAACTTGGAGTCAGTCGACTGAAGGGTCAAATCCAGCCAAATGACCCTATCAGCCAACATCAAATTGAAGTTTTTCAGCATAAAATATTGGAACAGACCGCTGAAGTTATTGCCAAGCTCAAAGAGTTCGAGGTGAAGACGATTGTAGGCTCATCAGGCTCGTTTGATAGCATTCAAAAAATGCTCGAGGCAAAAAGAGGACACGACAAGAATTCCGAAGAGATATTTTCAGAATTGCCGTTAGCAGAAGTTCAAAAACTGTACACTGATTTAATCCCATCGACATTGGCCGAACGGATGGGCATAAAAGGACTAATAGCCATGCGGGCGGATATGATTGTGATGGCCATGATGCTCATCAATGAAGTGTGCGAATTGGGCGGAATTGAATCCCTATATCATTCCGAATACGCCTTAAAGGAAGGCGCTTTTTACAACTTAAAGTAGCCAGATTTTCTTTTGGAACGAAAATTGAAACTACTCATGAAACTTTTGATCTATGTCTAAAATACTAATCATCGACGACGAGGATGCAATTCGCGCATCGCTTAAAGAAATTCTCGAATACGAAGGTCACAAGGTAGATGAGGCGCAAGATGGCCCAACTGGCGTCAAGTCTGCGGAAGCGGGCAAGTACGACGTGATATTTTGTGATATCAAAATGCCCGGCATGGATGGAATCGAAGTGCTCGAGAAAATGGAACTTTCGGCTGTCAATGCTCCAATAATTATGATTTCTGGTCACGGAACAGTTGATACTGCAGTCGAAGCTCTGAAAAAAGGAGCCTATGACTTTATCCAGAAGCCTTTAGATCTAAATCGCATCTTGGTCACACTGCGAAACGCAACCGAAACAGTGGAGTTGGTGGAGGAAACGAAAGTTCTTAAGCGGAAGATCCAGAAGAAACTAAGTAGTGACATCATTGGCGAAAGCCAAGCTATCTTGAAGATCAAGGATATGATTGACACGGTATCCGAAACTGACGCGCGAGTGCTCATCACAGGCGGGAATGGATCCGGAAAAGAGCTTGTCGCCCGTCAACTTCACGAAAAAAGTCCTAGATCATCATCTACATTCGTAGAGGTTAATTGCGCCGCGATTCCATCAGAACTTATTGAAAGCGAACTGTTTGGACATGAAAAGGGAGCGTTTACAAGTGCTATCAAGCAGCGTAAAGGCAGGTTTGAGCAAGCCAACGGCGGGACCTTGTTCTTAGATGAAATTGGTGATATGAGCCCTTCGGCGCAAGCCAAGGTGCTGAGAGCTCTCCAAGAAAATAAAATCACTCGTGTAGGTGGAGATAAAGACATCAAAGTGGATGTCAGAATAGTCGCAGCCACCAATAAAGACTTACGAAAGGAAATTGATGAAGGGAATTTCCGAGAGGATCTATACCATCGACTTAGCGTAATACTTATTCATGTGCCTTCACTCAACGATAGAACTGATGATATTCCTCTCTTAGCGGATCATTTCATTGATCAGATATGCAAGGAGTATGGAATGCCTAAGAAAGAGATAGAATCCGCAGCTATCAACGAATTGCAGCAAGTGAACTGGACAGGAAATGTCAGAGAATTTCGCAATATCATCGAACGTCTGATCATTCTTTGTCCAAAAACCATTGATAAGGATTCCGTTAAAGTCTACGCCAACCCGCAGGTCAAAGCCTAGAGTTTGGCATCAAATGTGCGAATGTTATTAAAGATTGGAATAGTGGAAACATTGAAGGCCAAGTGCTTGCGGCCAAATTTTCCTGAAAATCAGGCAACCCAGTAAGACAAACAGCGTCTTTTTAACACGGGGAGATCTGAATAATCTTAAAACTGATTACAAAAACGCTTAATTAAAAAATTCTGCCATGGATATTTTACAAAGTTTTTTGGATGAGAATCCAGTATTCTTCTTCCTATTCATTTTCATCGGATTCATTTCCTTCGTTGCTAACTGGAGACTCTTCGCTAAGTGCGGAAAGCCTGGTCTTCTAGCAATCATCCCGATTATCAACATGATCGTTGGCCTTGGTATCGTAGGTCGTCCGAAATCACATTTCTTCTTTTTCTTGATTCCAGTTTACGGGCAACTGGTGTTTCCTATCATCCTTACGATAGAACTAGTAAGAAGTTTCGGAAAGTACCACTGGTTAGACTATATACTCGCAATTGTATTCAACATATTCTACGTGTTAAATCTAGGGTTGGCATACAACGAGGAGTATTACGGACCAGTTTACGGTCAGAATATTGAATCATTGAGAGCAAGAAAGCCTCAATTGGCCTAAGCAAAATAGCATTCTAAATAAACGAACGCGGTTAGCTCAAGTAGTTAGCCGCGTTTTTTAATGCGCTTTGAATCCCATCAGGATTCTTGCCTCCTGCAGTCGCAAAGAAAGCTTGTCCTCCACCACCACCTTGAATTTCCTTGGCTAGCTCTCGAATAATAACGCCCGCGTTTAGCTTCTTTGACTCAACCACCGATTCTGATATCACACAGGTGAGTATGGCCTTTCCATCATTTTCGGATCCAAAGACGGCGAATAGGTTATCCACCTCGCCTTTTAGTTGAAAGGACAAATCTTTCACTTCATTCGGACCAAGATCCAGTTTAGCAGCTAAAAAACTGACCCCGTTGACTTCCTCTATCTGCTTTAAAAGATCACCTTTTAGCCCCTTTGCTTTGTCTTTGTTGAATTGATCCAATTGTTTCTGTAGGCTATGATTTGCATCGAGTATATCCTGGATAGCTTTTTGGACGTCCTGTGGATTCTTCATGAGGGCCTTAACGGACGCTAACTCCTCCTGGGTGCTCTTGGCTTGGTCCAGTGCCGTTTGTCCAGAAATCGCTTCTATACGACGAATTCCAGCAGCAATGGCAGATTCGTGCAAGATCTTAAAGACTCCGATTTCGCCTGTTGCCTCAACATGCGTTCCTCCGCATAACTCCTTAGAATCACCGAATTGAATCATGCGCACGGTGTCTCCATACTTTTCTCCAAAGAGCATCATTGCACCCGCCTCTTTGGCATCATCGATAGGCATCATTCGATGCTCCTCAAGAGCATGATTCTGACGAATAAGTTCGTTGACGCGAATTTCAACTTTATCTACCTCTTCACTAGTCATCTTGGTGAAGTGGCTGAAATCAAAACGCAAATGCTTCTCATTCACCAGAGATCCTTTTTGTTCGACATGTGTGCCCAGCACTTCACGAAGCGCGTGATGTAATAAGTGAGTTCCCGTATGATTGAGCTGAGTCCTTATTCGCTTTTGCGGATCTACTTTAGCCTGAAACACAACTGCCACATCGCTGGGAAGTTTGTTCGATTTATGGATGATTACATTATTCTCCTTGACAGTATCAAGGATCTCAATGATCTCCGATTCGGTGCTGATTAATCCTCTATCGCCTACCTGTCCACCTCCATTTGGGTAGAACGGTGTTATATTGAATACCAATTGGAAGAACGTTTTTCCTTTGGCTTTAACTTTCCGGTATCTGGTGATTTTCACTTTGGCCTCAAGCTGATCGTATCCTACAAATTCCTCTATGGTATCATCATAAACGACAACCCAGTCCGCAGCGTCGATTTTTCCAACTGCTCGAGATCTTTCTTTTTGAATCTGAAGCTCGCATTGAAAGCCAGCTTCGTCAATTTTCATTTCATTTTCAGAAGCAATTAAGGCGGTCAAATCAATCGGAAAACCGAATGTATCATACAGTTCAAAGACTTGTTTTCCATCAACGGTATCGCCTTCAGTATTCTCTATGATATCAGTTAAGCGACCGAGCCCCTTTTCCAGAGTGCGTAAGAAATTCTCTTCCTCTTCCTTGATAACATTGGTAATCAATTGCTTTTGTCCTCGCAACTCACCATAGTGATCTCCGAGCTGAGCATCAAGCACCTCAACTAATTGGTAGATGAACGAGCTATCCATATCCAGAAAGCTGTATGCGTATCGAATAGCCCTTCTCAAGATTCGGCGAATCACGTATCCAGCCCCAGTATTCGATGGCAACTGCCCATCTGCAATAGAAAATGCAACTGCTCGCACGTGATCGCTAATAACGCGAATGGCGATCTCGGACTTCTCATCTCCGCCAGAGTAGGTCTTCTTTGTGATCTCAGTGATCTTTGAAATCAGTGGAGTAAAAACATCGGTATCGTAATTCGATTTCTTGTTTTGGAGCACCGTGGCTAGACGCTCAAAGCCCATTCCCGTGTCTATATGCTTAGATGGTAAAGGTTCAAGTGAGTTGTCTTTCTTCCGGTTAAATTCCATGAAAACCAAGTTCCATATCTCGATAACCTCGGGATGATCTTCATTCACGAGAAGCGCACCTGGCACTTTAGCCTTGTCTTCAGCGGATCGCAGATCAACGTGGATTTCTGAACAGGGCCCACAAGGACCTATCTCTCCCATTTCCCAAAAATTATCCTTCTTATCACAAGCCAGGATTCTGTCTGCCGGAATCAACTCTTTCCAAATCTCTCGTGCTTCTGAGTCTTCTGAAAGTCCATCATTATTATCTCCCTCAAAAATCGTGATGTAAAGGCTCTCCTTGTCAATTTTGAATTCATTGGTTAGCAGATCCCAGGCCCATTCTATGGCCTCGCGCTTGAAATAATCACCGAACGACCAGTTTCCAAGCATTTCAAACATGGTGTGATGATAGGTATCCACGCCGACTTCTTCGAGATCGTTGTGCTTTCCTGACACCCTTAAACACTTCTGAGAATCTGCAACTCGCTTTTGATCAGGATTGGAGTTCCCTAGAAAGACGTCCTTGAACTGATTCATCCCAGCATTGGTAAACATCAACGTTGGATCATCTTTAATGACCATTGGGGCTGATGCAACTATATCATGCTGTTTTGATGCAAAGTATTCGAGGAACTTATTCCTGATTTCAGTGGACTTCATTCTAAATGATAGATTACTAGCGCCCGTTAAGGCTTGTTAACTCAGACTATGGGAAAAACGAACGATTGCAAAAGTATAGGAATTTGGATACTTTCGTGCGTTAATCGCAGGACCTGCAAGTCACGATATATGGGTAGAGTGAAGTATAAATACAATCCGGAATCTCTTAACTATGAAACGGTCAAACCTGGCTTCCGTTTCTACATGTGGCGAATTGGTGCTGCGGTGCTTGCTGTGTTAATCATTTCTGGAGTAACCATTTCCTTCCAAAATGCCTTTTTCGAGAACTCGAAAGTAGGCGAGCTCCGAAGAGAACTTCAATTTAAAGATCATCAACTAGAGCAGATCAAAAATGAGCTAGACACATTGGAAGTATTGGCTATAGATTTACAGCATAAGGATGATGATATCTACCGAAGCATATTTGGTTCTGACCCCTACCCCTCGCACATGCGACAATCAGGTATTGGTGGTGCAGATCGATATAGAAATATAAAAGGATTTGCATCTTCTGAAGCTCTTATCGAGACTAAGAAACGCATTTCCAAGCTAGAAAGAGCCATGGTCGCTCAAAGCAAATCCCTCGAGGAAGTTTTTGATCTAGCTAAAAGTCGAACTGAAATGTTGTCCAGCATTCCAGCGATTCAGCCTGTCAATAATAAAGATCTGACCCGAATGGCGTCAGGGTTTGGATACCGTATCCACCCAATTTACAAGATCCGAAAGCTGCATACCGGTATGGACTATACAGCGCCCGTTGGAACGGAAATCTATGCAACTGGAGATGGAGAGGTTATTCGCGTTGAGAAAAAGCGAACCGGTTATGGCCTTAACGTGATCATCCGTCACGGTTATGGCTATGAGACACTCTACGCTCACATGAGCAAGATTAAAGTCAAGAAGGGTCAAAAAGTGAAGCGAGGTGAGGTTATCGGCCTCGTTGGAAACACAGGGACATCTGTCGGAGCTCACCTGCATTATGAAGTACACAAAGAAGGTAGAAAAGTAAATCCTGCCAATTATTTCTTTAATGACCTTCTTCCTGAACAGTATGAAGAATTGCTTGAAAAAGCACAGGTTGCAAATCAATCGCTCGATTGATAGCTAAGCGAACACTGCCACGTCACATTTTTCTTTTTGGATTCTTCTTTTCATCCAAAGCTCAATACGCTCAATACAATTCCTGATTTCTTAACTTTACCTATCATGATCTTATTGATCAATTTATGTGGCACGCCTATGACTATTGTTGGCAGACCCTAAAGCTTTTACACATGCCCTACAAGGAAAAAGAAATTACCAAGCTTTATTACTCGATTAGCGAAGTTGCTACGATGTTTAATGTCAACCCATCGCTCATTCGATTTTGGGAAAAGGAATTTGATATCATCAAGCCACGAAAGAATAAAAAAGGTAATCGACTATTCACACAAAAGGATATAGACAATTTTCATGTCATCTTTCATCTGGTAAAAGAGCGTGGTTATACGCTTGAAGGTGCTAAAAAGAAACTCAAATCCAACCGAGATGAGACTATTAATCACGCGGACATCGTAGCGAGGCTTAAGACTGTCCGGGGATTCTTGGTGGAACTTAAAGACCAATTATAACAAAAAGGCTAGGCGGTTTTTACTGATCAGCCGAATCAAAGAATAGAGGAATTCATCAAATAGTTGGATACGTAATCATTCACTCCAGCTTCAAGCTCGGTAAATGGTCTATCATATCCGATCAACTTTAGCTTGCTCATATCCGCTTCCGTGAAATATTGATACTTATCTCGAATGTCCTCTGGGGTATCCACAAATCCAATTTTCTCCTCCTTCCCCATTGCTTTAAACGTTGCTCGTGTGAGGTCGAGGAAAGTTCTGGCCTGACCGGTTCCCAAATTGTACAATCCGCTATCTTTTCTATGATGCATCAAAAAGAAGCAGACCTCTGAAACATCTTTGACATAGACGAAGTCTCTCTTTTGTTCACCATTTGCATAATCAGGGTTGTGCGACCGAAATAGCTTCATCCCCTCTGTCTTTTCAATTTGTCTGAACGCATGCAATATTACCGATGCCATCCGACCCTTATGGTACTCATTCGGACCATAGACATTGAAAAACTTCAACCCAGCCCAGAAGAAGGGCTTTTCCCTTTGAGCAAGTGCCCAGATATCGAAATTGTTTTTTGAGTCTCCGTATGGATTGAGGGGCTTTAAGGCCGAACAAATTTCGTGGTCATCTCTATAGCCCAATTCTCCCAAGCCATAAGTGGCCGCTGACGAAGCATAAACTAGGGGCAACGAATGTTTAACGCAAAGGCGCCAAATTTCCTTTGAGTAATTCAGGTTAAGCTTATCGAATATCTTAGTATCAAACTCAGTGGTGTCGGTTCTCGCTCCAAGGTGAAAAACAAACTGCACCAGCTGTTGATTAGCTGCTAACCAAGCTGGAAACGCTCCTCTATCAACGAGCTGTGTATACTTCTTTGACTCGTAGTTTACTCGCATGTGATCGCGGGTAAAATCGTCTACGAGAACGAGATCATTGTAGTTCTCAGCATTCAGTTTACCCACCAAACAGCTTCCGATAAAACCTGCTGCTCCTGTTACCACTATCATCTCTCTTTCGTCTTAAATTTTGTCAAAGTGACCCTAAATTTTCACGCCGAAGATATTCATAAATGGTAGGGCAAACGGCATGATGTATCTTAGCTGCAAATTTGATAAATGTCTGTTTACCTCACGAGAAGAGAACGTTTCAATGCTGCCCACAAATTGTGGAACCATTCCTGGTCTGATGAGAAGAATCACGAGGTCTTTGGGAAGTGTGCTAATGAAAACTGGCACGGTCACAATTACGAGCTTTTTGTTACAGTAAAAGGTACGCCGGATCCTGAAACAGGATACTGCATGGACCTTAAAATATTAAGTGAACTCGTCAAGAGGAGAGTGATCAACAAGATTGATCATCGAAATCTAAATCTCGATGTCGATTTCATGGAAGGTAAAATGGCGTCAACCGAAAACCTCGCTATCGCATTCTGGGAAGAAATCGAAAATGAGATCAACGCAACTGGCTGTCAACTATACAGCTTAGAAATTTTTGAAACTGAGAATAATTCGGTCAAATACTTCGGACCCAATGGACAATAAAATTCTTGAATCAGCATACCTCAATGTCTTGAAAGAAATTGGGGAAAATCCAGAGCGCGAGGGACTTAAGAAAACGCCTGAACGCATGGCTAAGGCAATGAAATACTTGACAAAGGGATACGACGAAGATCCTGAGACAATACTCAGATCAGCGATGTTTGAAGAAGAGTACAAGCAAATGGTAATTGTGAAGTCCATAGAGGTATACTCACTGTGTGAACACCACCTTCTACCCTTTTTTGGCAAAGCCCATGTAGCGTACATTCCCAACGGACACATCGTGGGATTGAGTAAGATTCCTCGGGTTGTTGACGCCTTTGCTAGAAGGCTACAAGTTCAAGAAAGAATGACGGTACAAATCCGAGACTGCGTTCAGGATACTCTGAAGCCTGATGGTGTTGCAGTAGTAATGGAAGCTAGCCATTTGTGCATGCAAATGCGCGGTGTTTCAAAGCAAAACTCGGTGACGACTACCTCAGCCTTTACCGGCCAATTTTTAAATAACACCCAAACGCGCGAAGAGTTCATTAACTTGATTGGCGCAAAACTATCTTAAGACACGACTATGTTTTCTCCAGGATATCTAGCCATTATCGTAATCTTCATGATTGTTTCGTTCGTCGTAAGTCGAACTTTAAAGTCAAAATTCAAGAAATACTCCGAAACACCCTTAGCGTCGGGATGGAGCGGAAAAGAGGTAGCCGAAAAAATGTTGGCTGATCATGGTATAACAGATGTTCAAGTTTTGGGCGTTGAGGGAAAGTTAACAGATCATTACAATCCCAAGGATAAAACCGTCAATCTGAGTGAAGCTGTATATCATGGGAAAAACGCCGCCGCGGCAGCAGTAGCTTCACATGAATGTGGACACGCTGTTCAACACGCCACAGCATATTCTTGGCTAACTCTCCGTTCTACATTGGTCCCTATTCAGGCGGCAAGTTCAAGAATATTCAATGTGATTCTTTTTGTTTGCTTTATCGGTGGACAGTTTCTCTTCGATACATTTCCAATCACACTCGTCGGTATCATTGTTGTTGGCACCTACGCAGTCTTAACGCTATTCAGCTTTGTAACACTACCTGTTGAATTTGACGCTAGCAATCGGGCCTTGGCATGGATCGATAAGCACAACGTGGTTACGGAAAGCGAG